>Ga0315914_1003913_pt1 | contig 22418 bp, 16 predicted proteins | sample MpolenodulesMG_FD_203920 | JGI IMG/M metagenome (GOLD analysis project Ga0315914, IMG submission 203920) | Medicago polymorpha root nodule microbial communities from Los Angeles, California, United States - elongated nodules | ecosystem: Host-associated > Plants > Roots > Nodule | place: USA...
TGTATCATTTACTAAAATACCCTTATTAATTGTAGTTAGTGAAGTAGTTAAATTGGATGAAATTCAATAAATAAGAGTATAATAATGGGAAAAAATAATAAATGATGCATTGGTATTCTAAACTGACAATTATTTTGAGAAAAATAAAAAATGGTAAAGCGACAATTATTCTGAGACGGATGGAGTAGTTAAGAAACTAAAAGTAGAAATAAAAATCATGTTTTGCATTAAAAAAAAAAAAACACCTTTTCAACTTTCAAAAATTAGAATACACAATTTCCAAAAAAACATTTCTTTTTAAAATTCCTTAACAAGTGTCTTTCCCTAAGGCACTTGTTAACATTTCTCTTATATTGTAATTTCCATCTTTAACTTTTTTGAATACTAAATAAGTTTTGTGAGCTACAATTTTTCAACACTCACCGAGACATGCAATTTTCAGAATGTTGAAGCTACAATTTTAAGTACCAGGACATGTTTTTCGATTATATTTCGACTGAAAAACTGTTTTTTTCATGGTGCACAAACAGCATTTCAAGAGAGGGGTGTCCAGTTGTCAATTCAAGGTCGATAACTTCATAGAAAATGGTGAGACTATGGACATGGTAAATAAATATCAAGCAATTCACGTGCTTTGTTCACATTCATCATAGTCTACAACGAAGAGTTTGAAGTGGTGCCAAACAAAGGATATTGGCCGCATATGAAGGTGATAGATTGTGTCACAATTCTAATATGTGAAGATTCATTGTCATTCAAATAGTACCTACATTACATAAGAACTGAAATGGACGTTAGGGATAGAGCATCCAAAAAACGTGTCTACGACAAGTTTGTCAAGGTCATAATTGAAAACATCGCCATAATGTTATAAGTTATAACTGGTGGATCTACCCAACCTTCACATTTTTTTGTTAATAATATATTATACATTTAAAGAAAATCAATTAATTAATGATTAGTAATTATTATTTTTAAATGATTTTCATGTGGGATTCAAAAAGTCAATTGTTTACTTTTGCTTTAAATTGAGACCATGCTTGATTATTTGGAGAATATATTGTATGACTAATACGATCACACGTACCCCATGGAAGAAAAGAAGCCCATCATGATAAATATAAATTTCCTAGTGCAATTGGTTAATACAGAAAGGAATCAGATTCCTTAGAACATGAGGATGGTAGCGTGGAAAGACTTTTAGAGTAGTCAAAAAGCCACATATCAATGTTCCTCCAAAGAAAGGAAAACTTTGTATACAAACTTTTTCAATGCAACATTTTTAAACCTTTTATAGCATAAGAAACAAACACCTTGTTCAATTTTAACTTGAATTCTGATCATAAACAAAAATCTTATCAAATAGCTGAAATTTCTCATATTCTTTTGGATGGAAAACTCAACACTTAAAGTAGAGAATCTAAAGCCTATTATCCTCAAAGCTGGTGTTCCTATAGCTGTTTCTTTTGCTGGTTTGATCTATGCATGGATCATAACAAAGAAAAGCTTATCAAAAGTCTCTTCCTTTTCAGAAACTGACTCTCATACCCCTGAAATCAATTCTCATGATGTAACTCAACATGAAGAAAGTTTTGATAACTTTTCTTCTATGGAAGATGAAGAAAAAGAAGAATATACTACCTCTATAGATAGTAGTGTTCTTTCTGAGAGATTTGGTTTGGAACAAGAGATTGCTTGCTTAAGAAGCAAGATTGAAGGTATGCAAATGAGAGAATTAGCATTAACTTTACAATTTGACAAATATTGTGAAATGAAAGAAAAAGAATCTATGCTTAGAGAAATCAAAAACGTGTTATCATTGGAGACATCTCGTGTCGAATTCTTCGATAGAGAGATTTCATTCATAGAAAAAGAAACTATGAGGTTAGAGAATTTTGTAATCCAATACCTTAAGATTATTGAAAAACTTGAGTATTGGAAATCAGAGAATAGGTTGCTTCAGAAGAAAGTTCAGAAGCTACTTAAGAAATCAAAGGCTCAATCTCATTTGATTAAGGAGCAAACTTTGATGATCAAAGAAGGAGAAGAAGAAATCTTGAGAAACTATGATGAATTGCAAAAAAGGGCTAGTATGATTCATAAGTTAGAAGATGAAATTAGAGAGATGAAAAGGATTTTGGATGATTTTCAAGATGAGAAGAATGAACTTGTGAAGAAACTTGAGACATCAGAAGAATATGGATGTAAAGAAGAGCTGCATAAGAAGCCATTGAAATATTATTTGCAGATTGAATCAAGAGATGTTATGAAGGAAGATTACAACAAGGTTCTCAATGAATTGGAGCAGGTTAAGAAGGAACATGAAACTGAAGTTGAAGAGTTGATTTACTTGAGGAACATTAATGTTTGTTTAAGGCAAGAGTTAATGAAGCATGAATTGCATTGTTCCTTTTTGGATCATCAAAATGTGTCTTGCATTGGTTCTTCTACTTTTCATGGTGACCCTTCTAGTTCCAAAAAGGGAAAGTTGATTAAAAAGCTGAAAAATTGGGTGGATGGCAGTGAAAAGGTTAGAGTGAAACCAGAAGGTAAAAACAGTAATGAAATTAAGTGCTTTGGCATGAATTCTGCTCCAGCTACTCCAAGGTTTTGCTCTAGTGCTTAGTCAAAATGTCATATCATCTATTCCTTAGCAAAAAGTCAAAACATGATTATGAGACCAAGTCATTATCTCTATGTAGTTATTGATGATACTATATAATAAAATGAAAGAGAGTTTGATGGTGATGTATAAGGAATGATAATGTATTGTGGCAAATAAATGATTATCAGATTATGTCATCTACTTTTAAATTTGGTTCAGACTTTGATTTGTATATTTATGCAAAAAGCTATATATGATGACTTTATTTTTTGTGTTGTTTCCCTTAGTTGCATATCTGTTACAAATTTTAGAATGAGTGAAAGGTGTTATATGGTCTAGAATTAGTCCTAAACCAGAAATTAAGCATACAGTTATATTGGGAGAGTAGAAACCATGAGACCAAAATATGTACAAAATAGTTTTTGTTTGTTTGTTGGATTTGGCATACTTGAAGGAGAACTTTTAGAGCTAGTTTAATTGAATGAATTAACAATCTTAATTATAGGCCCTGTTTGTTTTGGATTGTTTTAGGAAAAAATCTATTTTCTTAGAGGAAAAAAAGTCTAATTTTATAATTTTATGTGTTTTTTTAGGATTTTTAGAAAAACCATTTTATCAAAAAAAAAATATTTTGACTCTAAAATGAAAAGTTATTAAGATTAGCTATTCTCAAAATCTATTTTTTTTTCAAACATAAGGAGGTAAAGACATGAACCAGTTAAAAATCAGTTTTTAAAAAAAGTGATTGTTTTTTTATAGTAAACAAACATAAATAATTTTAGATTTTTTTCAAAATCTCTAAATTTTTCTAACACAAAATCTATTTTCTTTAAAGTTAAAACAAACGCACCCATAATGTCAACCATTTCCTTTCTTTTTATAATTTTGTAGCATTGTCAACTAATTTTTTAGCATTATCAACTATTTACGTCATCAGAACATGGTTCATAGGGTCAGAAACATATTATGGATGTAAATTTAGGCAACATTGGAATTTATTTTCTTACTCATTCTAATTAGGATTTTTTACTCTAGACTATCTAGAGTGAGCAATAATTATTTAGTCACAAGCTCAAACAAAAAGGATTTGAGCACACACATGAGTGAGAAAAAGTAAAAGAAAAATAAATTAAATAATGTGTATTTTTTACATAGCAAATGATAACTTGTGCTTTTGAGGGCACATGTTATAAAGAAATTTATTATAGAAATATATGTATCAAAAGTTGTGTATTCAATTTCTAAAAAGTTACAATATTATGTTTTCCAATACAAATTTGCTCTTTTTGGCTTCCTTAACATGTGTCCTAAGGGCACAAGTTAATAAGTATATGAAGTATATATTTTGATGTCTGCGTGTTTAAATCCTCTTAGCGGAAAGTTTTATGTCATGATATCCTCTTAAATCTTAATGAATAGAAAAAGGGAAAATAATATTTGCATCAAGAAATATTCACACGACTTTTACACTTGTTTTATTTAAAGACACTTTCATAAATTTGATTAAATAAAATGCACAGATGAACCCACGTAACGGAATTCTACCAAGTTTAAGAGACATGTTTTGACTCATAAAACTAGAACATGGAACTCATAATTTTCTTGTTTAGACCATATCCTGATCAAGAGACTCTAAACCAATATGTGATCGATCAAATATAAGTAAAATATGACTACAAATTATTTCATCACCAGAGATCAAACTTAGATACATGTGTAGTGTGTATTTTAAATTGAGCACATTAATCACCCACTTGTGAAAATGGTGTGGAAATTGTTAAATGTGATTGGATTTCACTTTCAAAATTAGTTCATAATATGAAATCATCCAAGAATGTATATACATTGTTACACAATTTAAAAATATTAACAATGTGAGACTTAAATACAACTTCAAAGTCTACCTCACGTCTAACTAACGTGTGTCTTGATTCAATTTCCACATGACCTACATAATTTGGCTCTAATACTATTTTAAAATGCACTTAAACCTCACTCTTAAAAGCTAGCCCATAAAACGAGAGTGTCCAAACACATAATATGCACAATGCACAATTTAAAAACTTTGACAATGTGACCTTCATGTCTAGCCTGGGCATGGGTCCAATTTCCTATTATCCTAATAATTTTTTATTTATATTTAAAATACAGAACATATTAAGATTATAAAACATAATATTGATGGTTTTGCTCGTGACATATCCATCAATGTCAATAATCCAATCCAAAACCTAAAGTCCTGGAGTGAGTAAAGTTCTATGATCTCTTAAATGCTTCAAAAATCAAAATTGTGGATAGAATCCACTACGTTATCCTCTCTCTCTATATTCTCTTTCTCTTTCCTCTCAAACCAAACAAACTAAAGAAAAAATAAACATGTATAAAAAGCTAATTATAAACTCTAGATTATTATTAACAAAGAACATACCAATATCATGGAACTCTCTCTTCTCAACCATCATTCACTCCTTCATTGCACTCTCACATCCAATCTCTTGACAAGTAGCTTCTCTCAACTCTACAAACTTTACTATTTACTCTTGTTTTTTTTATCTCAAGAGAGTATAACTAAAACAATTGAATTATCTTAACAACACAGGAACACACAAAAGACTTTACAAGAAAAGTTCAAATAGGTTAATACCATGCAGCTGTTCACATTCTTCCTCCAATAAAACTGTTGTAGAACCAATCTCTATGTCTTTACAAATTGAAGGAAGGAGAGCATTACTCACTTCTCTCCTCACAACATGTTAGTTAGTTAGTTAGTTAGTTATATTAGATGATTCTCTTTATATATGATATTTAATGTTACAATTATAAGATTCTTAGGTTTATTAAATGTTATTTATTTCATGTGATCAGTTGCTGGAGTTTATGCAAGTGATGTGGCTGAAGCTGTTAGCACTAGTAGAAGAGCTGTATGTGTCCACATCATATATAAAAAATAAATGATGATATTCTGAAAATAGAAATGTTATTTGAATATCAATTTGGGATGCCTAACTTCGGCAACATTTTAAATATGGTTAATGCAGTTCACACGTGGTTAATACCTAAAATTGTGGTTAATACCATTCAAATTTGTGGTTAATTAAGTTCAATTGACGGTGCATGAGTTATCCAATCATGATATAGTATACTCATTAAGTTGCATTAACCACATGTGTGAACTGCGTCGCCCATTTAAAATGTTGTTAAATTTTGATATCTCAAATTGATGTTCAAATAACATTTTTGTTATGAAAATATGACTTCTAATTTTAATTATGCTTTTCTTGTTTTTGGTTTTATGCAGCTTAGAGGAGCCAAAATTCCTGAAAGTGATTTCAAAACTTTGTCCAATGGTCTCAAGTAAGTATATATTGATTAGTGATTACATCTGAAATTGCTTTATTTATGAATTTTCTACCCTCTACTTTGGTAAGTGGTAGCTGACTCAAATGACTAATGAGTAATGACTTCTAAACTTAAAATTGTGTTAAACTTATATCCCTAGAAATACATTTATCTCAACCTAGAGAAGAAACAGAACCTATCACTTTTGTTTCATTAGTACACGAGTATTTAGTTAGGTTTTTTTCATGATGTAATCTTGAAACTTTTACCCGCTTTTCTTGTTGATTTCATTTTTTAAGATATATAAATCTAGTTAGGGAGCAGTGTGTGACAAAACTCTGATATGTTCAGGTACTATGATTTGAAGGTTGGCGATGGAGCTGAAGCTGTGAAAGGATCGCGTGTCGCAGTACGGTTGTGATTCAGTTAAATATGTTTCGCTCATTAGTGCTTTTGCAAGTTTAGATACAGACCTGACTCATATAACTCGGAGTTTCATTTGCAAATTCAATTTACTATTAGTGACTAAGTTTTAAATCAGAATTTAGAAATAATTAGATTATCATATTGTAGATTCACTATGTTGCTAAATGGAGGGGAATCACCTTCATGACTAGTAGACAAGGAATGGGTGTTGGAGGAGGAACGGTGCGATCCAAGTAACTCGGCTAAAATCTAATTATCCTTTAATTGATTTTTATGAGTTAACAGATTCTTCATTGTATAAACTAGGCATGTTCTTTATTGTTACATAATAACACTTGAAGAAAATATTTTCTTGATCAACACAATGTATAAATCTTCCGAGGTGTGCTTTTTATGCAAAATTTTCTTGTTGATTGATTGATGAGAATATGCTTAAAATATTGCAGCCCTACGGATTTGATGTAGGCGAATCTGCAAGAGGAAATGTCTTAAAAGGTTTGGATGTAGGAGTAGAGGGCATGCGAGTTGGAGGCCAGGTGAGAAGTGACTCTAGCAGCAAGCAGACATCTGTGTTCTGTTACAAATTTCATTGAAATCATGAATATCAGTAAATGGAAGCTTCACTCGCGATACTAACGAACAACTACATTGAATTGGAATTTATCTTGCTCAAGATTTTACTTTGTTTTACTTCATCTTTGTCTAGCTAATTCAAGCATTTTATCTTTAGACAATATTTTTTTATTCAGTCCCTAGACAGCTAGACCTTTAAAGATGCAAAATTTACAAGGAAGTTGGGAGGGATTTTTGGCATCTCGCTAAATTACTTTAGCGCACTATTATGTATGCATTTGCATGTTTTCGAGTAAAATGGGTAAAAATTGTTTAGTTTTTTAAGTTGATTAAGATGCTTTATAAGCAGTAATTTAGTTAATTTTCTGCAGCGGTTGTTAATTGTTCCTCCTGAACTTGCCTATGGAAGCAGGGGAGTCCAAGAAATCCCTCCAAATGCAACAATAGAGGTGAATTACTATGATCTTTTCCTGTAATTTGATACTACATCTACCATTTTAGCTCCATATCACAAGACTCATACTATGTGCTTATGCATTTACATAAATTGAATATTAATCTAGATTGAATAATTCAATTTCTGAGTTCCATTAACACCACAACCACTCTAATTGATCAAATTCCTTAGGCTTAATTACCATTACCATTTCCATTTCTGAGTTAGCAAGGTGAATTTGTCTCCTTCGGACACCAAGGTTCAATCAGTTTAACTGAAGGCACTAGGCAGGATTCACATAGCTGATTCTACCACTTACCCCCTTCCGTCTCTAGATATCTAATAAGAAAGAAAAGACTCCATCAAAAGAATTATTCATTCTTGAATGTTTGTGATGAACGTTTTGTAGTTTCTCTTCGTTTACGACTGCATAAAATTAGTTCTTTTTTTGCCGGTTATGTACATCTGAATTCATGTTGGCGGGAAAAGGTTTGTGACCAAAATTTATTATTATGGATCTGCCTAATTCTGCATCTTATACACGTGTATACATTCAACAAACTTCATTTCATTCAATAATACATTTTCACCTTTGCAACTTTCGGCCTGCAGATGGATATTGAACTGCTTGCTATCAAACAAAGTCCATTTGGGTAAGTAATGGTTTCAAAAAAAGTTATGAACTCTTATACTAAAGCACTCTTGTAGTTAATTTCAATGCTTTTGGATTCTGCAGGACTGCCGTCAAGATTGTTGAAGGCTAATGCAATGGTTCAATATTCAGAGTGCTATGTTAGCAAATTATGAGAAGATAATATCCTCCCAAGAGCAGCCCTACTAGATGGCTCTCAGTTCACTCTTGATGTGAATGAATCTAGAATTTACCTGTTTCTAGACTGGCAAATAAGAAACAGCGAAGAGTATAAACATTGCTAAAAAAGTTGATTATTTGTATTTAATATTACAATACAGGAAATGCCTTTGCAAGGAGTCAAAAAGTTCATGAGACGGAACCACAAAAATGTAAACAATTAAAAAGGTGTTTTCATTTTGTGTTCTTGCACCAGGTCAATTTTTTCCAAGCAAAAACAGTGACTCGTAATTGTTCTACCCATGTTCACGATGGTTTTGTATACCACCACTAATTCTTTCAACTTGAATTTCATGTCATATGTACCGTGAATAGTAAACAAATGCCAAAAGTAACGATGGTTTTTCCAAATATCTTAAAAGAAACTCTATTAGCAGACTAGCAGCACCGTCGCATACTCTTGCTCTTCAAAATGGTAGCCTCGTAGCATTCATAAGCTTGCAGGAGAATTGCACCACAAAGTGAGCCAGTGCCTGAAATTATCTGCGGTAGCGGTGGCGTTTGAAATTGAAGTATACATGTAGAATTCCACGTTCAAAAGTGCACTTAAAACCTTTCTTGTGAGAATATTCCCATTCTTTGTTTACAATGCGGAAAGCCTGTCAAAACACATGAAATAAGTAAGTCGGTTGAAAAGAAAGAAAGAAAAACTTCAAACCATCATGAACAATAGACTTACAATGTCTTCGTATGGTGGCCCTGCATGGAATCTTATGATGCAAGTCTCGCCGTTGCTGCTGTCCTTCTCAATAGTGTAAGTTGGTGCTTTTGTCTTGTCTACGAGGTCTGGGTAGAATATATTAAATTTATACCCCTGTACAACTTTTGGAGGTGGATTGTCATGATCATAGTGAGTCTGATTATATTTGTTCCACTCATATCCAGTATGAACACGGTTGAAATACTTTGGTTTCCTGGGCCTGTACTTGTCATGCCACCAATAGACCTGCGCCAACATTTATCACTTACATAAGAAACTTTAAAGAGCATATAGTTAGCCAGCATTTTATTTCACCCTAAAATAACAAAATAAATCATAAGGAGTATATTTACCCATGTCAACATACTAAAGCCCAAAGGATATGATAACACAATATTTAACGTGATGCACAAAACTTTCGGATTTTAAGTTGATAATCACCCACCTCCTTTTTATAATAGTATTCCAAAATTTCTGAATTTAGTACTCCAACTAACTAATTTTTTTCTGAACTACATATTTTCCATCTAATAATTAACATTAAAAACTAGAATCATGGAAAATAACAAGAATTTGATGCCATTTTACTAAGTGTGAAAATCATACAAATGACCAGGACAAGATACCTGTGAATCCAGATTCACTTCTGCACCAGAGCCAAACATTACATCTCCTTCTTCAATAGCTCCCATAGCCTTCATGGCTTTCATCTCAAAGTTATCTTCAGGTGGAGCAGGCTTTGATGCCATTGCTTCCTGAATTCGTCTCTGCTGCTCTTCCTTTACAGCCAAACGTTTTTGTTCCTGTGAATGTACCATTGTGGACAAGTTAGCCTATACACTTAACACAAACTCACAGACACAAGATCAATAGATTAAGTGCGGAATAAGGTTTACCAGTAGAGCTCTGTCCTCTTCAGGGTCAATAGCTTCCTCATTTTCATCACCATGAAACAGTTCTGGTGAAAAGGACCCAGCCTCATCTTCTACGTCTTCACGTTCTTGACCCTCTGTTTTAATGGGTTCTGGAGAAAGTGATCTATTTGCATATTGGACTGCACAAAAAATATCAGGAAAATATCAAAATGAAGTTTTGGATATAGGAACTTTACAAAAGAGTCAAAATTTTACAAATAATTAAATAATGACAAGAAAGTTTACATTTATCATAATCCTCAATATCCTCCTCAGATTTCATGACATGAGCATCTTCCAATTTATCCTCACCGTCTGATGGTTTCTTAAGGCGTAGCAAATGCTTGCGTAACATTTTGACATGAATTTCCTTTAAACAGGCCTGTATTGCAGCAAATAATGGAGCGAACAATCCATTAAGTTATGGCATGTAACATAAAATACAAAAAAAATATGTTAGAGAGATTACCTTGGCTTTATATATGCGGAGGTGCTTTAAAACAGTCTCCCAGTACTCAACAAGCTTTGCTGCACCAGTACGCATTTCTGACTCAATATGTGCCTGCAAAGCTTCCAATTCTGCATGTGTCTTCCCCTGCAAAAGCTTCTTCACATCTGGTTCAACACTGTTATGCAGACCTCTCTGTTCAGCAAGCACCTCAGCTGGAGGTTCTTCTCCACGCACCCTAGCTCGATCAATTGCATCTTTTTTTCTAGCTTCAGCTAACTCCCAATCACTCACCAGAAGGAGTGCCTGCATGAGATATTGACCAAGAGATTTTCAACTCCGAACATGAATTATGAAATGACTAATTAAGTGCCAAGATATATAACATTACATGTTAAGGAAGCAACCCACAATGGCCACATAAGTTAACTGAAACAGAAGAGGAGAATATTAAGAAGACAACTAATTCATTGGGGCTTCGGTGCATAAGATGCATAATGACGACCACAATAGTTGCATAATAAGACATACTTAGTTGCATGAAAGACTAACATAAATGATCATTTGTCCACTCTAATATTCTCACCTCCACAACATTGACCTTACTTCTTATTTGCTATTTATCACCAAACATTCAACCCTAGATAGCATGGCTGGTCTTATGCTTTAAAGGGCAAAAAAAAAAACTTGAGTAACATTTCTCTATCACAAATCACACACCCAAACCAATTCTCCAACTCACCCTCCCTCGTAGTTGTATCCTACAGTTTACATCTCCCTCTATCTCCCCATTATTTTTTATGATGAACCCAAGGTACCCAAATCATGATATTTGAGGTAAGATATGTTTTCCAATTTCCGTCTCTAATCTTTGTGAGCCTTCTACTAAGCATTAGTTAGTACACATACTATGTTTTACTTATACTTAAGTTAAAACCAAACGTTTCCATTTATTTATTTTCTTGACTTTTTTAACAATGACCAAATCATAAGCAAAAAGCATGTACAATGGCACTGTCTCTAGGATATGCAAAACCAAGATAAAACGATAAGCGATAAAAGACCTAAAACCAAGATAAACTGATAAATCTTTAGTTACGGGAAAATCCTTTGTAGCCCCATATGGATTCGTCGCATTAATCGTGACCCCCTCACACATATCTTAGAGTACTCGAGCATAAACAATCTAAACAATTTTAACCTTTTAAAGAAAACCATCGTATGCCTAGAGGTGTCAATAGAGCCCCAAATTTCAAAGCCCACTAAATTAAAGCCTCCTAATTCTCAAATTCTCAAAATTATATGGGGCTAAGCCCACTATAAAATCTATTTATTTGTGGGCCTAAAAAAGGCCCATATTAATTATTTCAAAAAAAAAATTGGTAAAAAAATAAATAAAAATTTAGGTAAAAAATTTTTTTACGGTAAAACCAATTTTAAATATTTTGTATGAGGTCATATCATCACAAATAGTTTTCTCAATTTAATGGCACTAAGAAATGCATATATGATATTGTGCTGGTCCACTTTTAAAAATTAAAACTAAATGATTAAAAGGTATTATTCCAATGCTATTCCTAACGTGTTTAAATTCAAAACTATATCAGTTATTTAGCATGACTGTATATGTTGAGATCCCTATTATTCCACCCGCCTTAGCCCACGCTTCAGGTGTCTAATCCTAAGCCTGAGGCGGGTGTCGAGATTAGTGCTTACAAGGCTTGGACAACCCTCACCTTACAAGCCGGTTTTGTGAGGTTTTTCTTTGTTGAATAAACCGGTTTTGCGAGGTTGAGTTGGGACTAAAGCTCTAATTCTAAGATTGTATTAGAGTCCATCCTAGATCACAGATTTATTATTGGGCCTTGATCTTAGTTATACACAAATGTTCACGCTACAGATGTCCAGACATGGGCGTGTTGAGATCCATGTATTCCACCCACATTACTCCACGTTTTAGATGTTCCCACCTGAGACATCGACTATAGATTAGAGCAAATAAGGCCTAAGCAGTTCTCAGTCCTCACCTTAGAAGTTGGTTTTGAAGGGTTGAATTAGGCCTAAAGCCCAAATTCCAAGAGTATACAACAATATAGAAGAACAAATGCATGATATTTCCTCTTGATCTTTAGACAATTTCCATAATTTTACTATTGAAGTATTTTAAAACCCGGAACGAAAACGACCAGGAAAATTTGTTAGTTCAGAGGTCATAGCTCTAAATGTTCTACATAGATTGTTGTTGCCCTGTGGAGAACTATGATGTAACTGAACAAGCCATGGAAAAAGGAAGGTACCTCCCAATATTCTACATGGGTTGGCGTGGCCCTGTCAAAGTCCAAATGCATTTTGATATCATCACGGAGCTCTTCCATTTCATTCACTGTCAAACCCTGCACCACAAATGGCAAATCATTATGTAACTTGTCCAACAATATCGAGTTTAAAACTAGAAATATTTAGTCATGCTAATGAAAGGGTTTGATAAGTTTTTGAGAACTGCGTTACATTATAATTATAATTTACAACGGTTAAAGGAAAAGAAACATGAGTTTAAAGGTAGTGCACTGACAGTGTAAAGTTGTTTTACACTGTTATCCAATCAAATTTCATAATTTTGCCATGTCATTTATTAAATAAATCATAGTTTTCGGTTTCCATTCCCCCTCTCTACAAACCAGATTGAACACCATCTTCTGCAACTTTCTATCTTTAACTCGCCTGGTTCATCACTGCAGTTGGAATGCAGTGACAAAAACGGGTGAGGTGGTAGTACAGCGGCACTGTGACGACAACGGCGTTACCGCGGAGAGCATTTAGTGTGAGTGATAGCATCGCTGAGTGACAGAAGTTGTGGCCATGGCAGTTGTGGATTTTGGTGCGATGAAGGAAATGTTTGTATTGATGCTGACAAATGCAGTTGCCATACACTGCCTTCATGGTTGTTGATGTTAGAGTACATAAACTTTCCAGAAATAGCAGATGCATTCACCCAATATTGTATGAACAAATTATTCGAAATTAGAAACTCATACAAAAGGACCAATTGAAGATGATATAATCATATTAAAGTTAAAAAGTATTAGATAAAAGGATATTGCGTGGAGAAGATGGATCGATGCAGTCGTGGGTGGAAGACATGGGAGGAATAGAAACCATGATCTGAGTAGAAAAGTTGAAATGGTATTATTTTTTATTTATGTATAATTAATTCTTTATGCCATGGCTAAAAGATGCTATTTGATTGGATGACTCTCTAAAGTTAGGTTTACACTGTCAGTGCATGTTCTTTATTCTCATAATATTTGTATCATAAAGCCAAATATTAACCTTGAAGACCATGTATGGTTCATTTATTTCTATATCCAAATCATCAGGGCCATCAAGATGTTTGGTAAGGATATCAATTGGCTTGGCGCGTCCTTCACGCAATCTAATTTCAGACCTAAACTTGCTTTGATCAAAATGAAACTGCATACAAAATTGTTTTAATCATCAGATTACCAGCACTATTTTATTTGATATAACAACAAATGGAAGCCATTCAAGCAGCCATACCTCCACTTCTCTTTTTTCCCAGTCCTGGAACTCAGCCCGAGCACGTTCTCTAGCTAACAATGCCTGTGGGAGACAATGTGTATAAATTAAAATAAAATAAAAACATAGTTTATGCACCATCAAGGTTTGGGAATAACTGGCAAATCATAATAGAATATAGTCAAGACAGGCAGGTGGTATCCAGAACATACTTTTGCTTCTAACATCAAAATGACAGCCAATAATAAGTTATAAGAATGGACTTACCATTTCTTCCTCATGTCGTGCTTTCTCAAGTGCCCTTTCTTCTCTTCTTTTTTTCACCTTTTCAATTTCCGCCTGCATTATAATTTTAACAAGAAATTAGTCAAATGGTAGATGGGAAGTTTGATTGTTTAGTTTGACAACATCATCATAAACAATAACCCGGGGGCTGGGGTGTATGAAGCATATTGCTACAAGAAGCAAGTGAAATATCAGTATTGCCAACAAAATAACTAGTTAGTAGTGGCAAGTCGGCAACTTCCAAAATGTTGTAATATTGTAACGTAGTCAACATTCTACACGCATAAACATCCAAGAAACATTTTTTGGAGAAAATTGCATACCATCCTTTCTCTCTGTCTCTTTTTCTCAGCTTTAACTGAAAACTCATCAATAGGCACACCTTGAACAACATCACGCTCAATCTTCTTACGCCAAACAAACCTACAAATAGCATGTTAGTAAATAAGATGATGAAGGTAAGTATCACTCAACTGCTAATACATTAATTTCTATACAGACAAGCTTGTCGCCGCTTCTAGAACATAACAATGTCAATAAATTTGCAAGCTTAGTGGAACCAAATAAAACAGAAAAAAATTAAGAGGGGGTTATCTAAGAACAACTGCAGCTAAACCTAAACATTAATCCCACCCTCCACATGTAAAATCTAAAAGCTTTCAACCATATCATAACAAATAGTAGCAACCAATCATAAAAAAATTCAATGATTAATATTCATTCCAAGGTTATTCAATTTTTTTCTTGTTCAATAGTCCCCCTAAATAAAATTACCCAGCAACCTGCAATAGGGAGGAATCTCAACCAATAATTAACATAGTTTTTTCAGAAGTACCACATTTACATTTGCACATATACTCACATTTTAACTCCCTAACTACCTAGCGCCTACCAGAACCCTTCTCCACAAAAATAAAGTTTCTTCAAACTACATAGTGTGTAAATACCGCATATGAATTACCAATACATATCTGTAAATTTTATTTCTTCACGAAAACAACATGAACTAAGTTGAAGTATTACTATATCAAAAAAGATTAGGGAGAAGAGAGGGACTTACTTCTCATTGAGATTGGAATCACCAAACGGATTCGAGTCATTAGAATATCCGGACACAGTATGAGCCTTCAATTTCTTAGCAACTTTCAATGCCTGAGCACAACACAAAACCAAGAACAATTCAACATCAAACACACCCTTCAAACCAAACCAATTCATAAAAACATAACCGGTTTAATTCATATACACCTTCAAATCATTGAAAAACGTTTGACTTCAATTATAACTACTTCTAAAGTCACACATATGATTGGTTGTGATTTGCATAATAAAATTAAACTCTAATTATTTGATTAAAGAATAAAATTCAAACCTTTCTCTGCGCCTTTTTCGCCAAATACTGTGCTATTTCCTCTTCAGTAATTTTCCTGGAGGATTTTCTCTTCCTCCCACCCCTATCACTACCACTGTCATCAGAAGAACTTCCTGAGTCCAATTCATGCCGCCTCCGTGACCTCCGGTCACTACTTCTCCGGCTTCTATCGGAATCATCGGATTGCGAAGAAGTTGACTCGGATGCAGAATCATCCGATTTCCTTCTCCTTCTTTCTTTTCTACCCATTCTATTTTTCTCGGATTCTTACGTTCAGAAAAAGGAAAACCTAAAATAACAACAATACTTCAGAATGCATAAAAAGCATAACAGTTACAAGAATTCAACCCTAGATAGTATTTGCGATGGAGAATGATTTTTCACTACCAAATTGAAGAACAATTCCAAAATACGAAGTGAAAATCGACGGAAAAATAACGAACCTGCGGCGGAGAACACGATTGGAGAATGACGGCGACGGTGCCAATGAACGACCGGAGATTCGACACCACCGGAGATGATAATTCACATTTTTTTATTTTTTATTTTCCGTCGGGAAAGATAAATGGACCAAAGCCCAAAAATGAGAAAGGATTTGTTATAGGTTACTTTTTTCACCCCATTAGTCTACTAATATCCCCCCTCTAATGACATTAATTTATTGCCAAAATACTTTTTTTTTTATCTGTCAAAAAAAAAGTTTTATTGTGGTGTTATTGTTATGAATCAAACTTGATGTTTAGAATTTACAACACTCACACGTTCTACTCGCACCACCAACTATTTGCGTTAGATTTGGGTAGTCTTTTATTTATATAAAAGTTAAGTTTCAGAACACATATTTTTTAACTTATATTAAATGTCATAAGTTAACTTATCGATGTCTACATGTATGATTCTAAAATGCATTGTGGAAATTAACGTCAAGATGTTTAAAAATGTTTTAATCTAAGAGAAGTGATTTTCAAGAACACAATTTTTCAAATACTAGATTCATACTAGTTTGTGGATTGATGAAATATGATAGAGCGGAATGTTCGGATATACTGACAAGTTTGGAGTGTGTTGTATCAATGTGGCTTAACTTTAGGCTATCCTCCATGCCATTATTTTGGCATGAAATATAGAGGTAAAAATTGACTCTCAATTTGTTGTCTTCTCATTAATCAAGTGGACCTTCTTCTCGTAGTTGTTTTAATTTGGTGGACGAGATTAGGGAATTTGGTACAAGAAGGGTGAATTCCCTATATCTCATTTTTTTTTAGAGTAACCAAGAAGTTGATGGATTGCTAAATTTTGTTTGTGGTGTCTGGGTTTCGAACCCCGCACCTTACATATATTATGTATTGTCCTTACCAACTAAGCATGCATACGAGGGACTGCTAAATTTTGTTTCAGTCTTTTTTTTTTTTCACATACTCATTCTATTGGTTAATACTCGAAAATTTGAATTCGATCATGATTATACACATTAGGTTTTAAAGCGGATGTGGCGGGTATCCAGTTCCCGCGTGATTTCTAGTTTCATATGTTTTGAGGCTTGCAGCTTTCTGTCACTATATATTTATTATCAATGAGTGAAAAATGAAAATGGCAAGAAAAATAGAACTTACATAAACTTTAAAATTCTAATCATTTTAATTAAATATAATACATTTTAATTATATTAAATGGTATTTTTAATTATGGGTGAAATTTAAATTAAAAAGTTATAATTTGTTTGACTCAAATGAGGTTTTGGTCCTCTATGTTTTTGCAAAATTGTAATTTTGGTTTCCCTATTTCTAATTCCGTAATTTTGATCTTCGTTTCAAAAATAAATTGACCAATTTATAATTTTGAATATCCAATTTGATGATGTGGAATATATTAGGTGACATGAAATGAAAACAAAGATTCTAATTGGTTAGAGTCTTAAAAATAGGATGTTAATTTAGGTCGTAACCAAACATGCATGGTCAGAAAAGTATCAATTGAAATGATACAAAGCAGTACGAATGAACAACTTAGTGTCACGTCATCGAATTTGATGGTCAAAATTATGAATTGGTCAAAAATTTGAAACAGGGAACCAACATTGGGCAAAATCAAATAGGATGATAAAAATTGCAGTTTTACCAAAATATGGGGAGCAAAACTATGTTTACGTGTAATTCTTTCCATTTCATTCACTTTTCAAATAATGGAATGGGAATTTGTTTTGTTATGTCATAAATTGATGAAATATTTGTTATCTTCTCTTTTTCTCTTCATCCCATTTCATTACATTCCTCTCAAATCCACTCGTTTTAAAATATTCAAACGAGCTTAAGTTACAAAAGCACTAAGAAAAACCTTTTAGAATCTATTTGGCAAATTTCACAAGAAAAATAGTTCAGAGGACATATATACCCTCGCATAAATTATTAAAGTGAGAGAACTCAAAAGATGTATAGTGAATGTTCCTCATTATTATTGTATCATCAAAGTAAAAGTTGCAAATGGAAGAAGAGAGGAGGGTAAAAACAGAATACAGCAACAGAAAACTATAACACTAACAGAATAACCAAGTCATAAACTAACTAATTTTATCAACATTATCCAACTGTAAAAGAAATGGCTCTAGTGCAAGTGTCGTCCATTGCATATGTTGAGACCAGAGGTGTGTATCCATAGGTTCCTTGGAAGTCTATGCAGATGTACCTCCTTTGTCTGTGGAGGATGCATGAGGAAGTTGTGCAGTAGGTGTCACCTACACAGGCCATACAATCACTTTAAAAACAAAAAATGTTAAAATAAAATTTACTTTTTTACGAAGTTTTTAGTAGCTTCTACAAGTTTAGTTCTAGTTAAACTTAACTAAATTTTGAAAGCATGTCTCCAGAATTCAAGAATTTTAACAATATACATCAAGAAGTATATATCCAAAATTCACATTGTTATGTACCTAATACTAGACATACATATTGAGATTGCTGTGTACCTAATACTATACATACACTATACATATATCTGGAATTAATTTTTCTCTGCCTTTGAGACATGATTCTCAAAGTCAACAAGACCTGGTTCTGAAGGTAATATATGTTTCATTATCCAAATGTTACCATATCACTATTCACAACCAAACTGAAAAGGCTGAATGTATCAATATCATCACTGCATATTCACAATCAAATTGAAAAGGCTGAATGTACCATCACTGTATATTCACATCAAAAGGCAAGAAAATATGCTGCAGTCTGCAGAACAAATCCTAAAAAAAAACTCAAAGATGTCTAGAATCAAGTATATTACAATATCAGATATCTGTGTACTTGGAAGTTTTAACCACCACATCACAAGCTAAGCTATAAAAGAGGCATCATCTCTTGGTTTTTGAAATATATTCAAATGACAGCAACCCCAGCTGAAGCAGAATTTGAATGAAGCACGTCCTGGCCAGAAACTTTGGTCTTCTGAAGATCATGAGCCTGCATAGCAGATGAAATTCCAGAATTTTCTTGCATCTCCTGCTGCCATCCACTGGCCACGTTCTTGGCCTGTCCTGAGTGAGTAATCGACTCTTTTGAATTTGTATTATCTTTTGTCCCACCCAGGATTATCATGTGCGGCTTACCCAAGTTGGAAATCTGTGGATGAAAGAAATAAAATGAAAATATATATCATAGCTATGGATATTACAATTAAAAACAAACTAGACAAATACTGGGTAAAGAACTTCGAAAAAATTCCTTTTATTGATTATTCCCAAATATATCATAAAAAAGGTAAATGAAATCCATGCATATAATTATTATTCAATTTTTTCACTCACAATAGAAGGTGATGCAAAGCCATTAGCACTCCATCCTGATCCCAGAGGAGGGTGATAAACAACACCAGAAGCTCTGTGGATGAAAGGAGGAGGACATGCACCAGCAGTAGAAAAAGGTCCAGCTAATCCTTCTAGTTTCTTCTGAGCATGCCTGATCTGCAATTCTCTTTCCCTATCCTCTTTCTTCTGAGCAAAAGCAACATACAGTGGTTTGCCATGGAACATGCACCCTGTAGCATATAACATCAACTTAATTGATGCATAAGCACTAATATATTCTAACTTAGTAACATTTGTTACTTGGATAAAAATATTTTCTAGATCAGAACTTCAATCAAAATTCGGTACACAGAAAATAACATTTAACATATATCTAATCTCTCAAAGTATAATCCAATAAATATACATAACATGCAGTATTATGGGAACATCATGGTGAGCATTTTCTCAAATTTCATAGTACTACTAATAAATATCCAGGCAAAAAATGATACAGGGCCAAAACGTTCTAATCTATCACCTTGCTGGCTTACAGATTCAAAGCAACTTAACTCACCATTAAAACAGCTCATAGACTTGCAGGCCTCCATCACGGTAGAAAAACAGACAAAACCAAACCCCTTGCTTGCCCCTTTGTCATCTCGCATAACTTTTGCAGACAAGACTTTGCCACATGCACTAAAATGGTCCCGTAGTTCTTCATCACCAACACTGGTATCAATGTTCTTCACATAAATGTTTGATCCCTGAAAGTTAAACAGTGACATACTAAGAAAGCTGAAATTAATTATTCAACTATATATAGGAGAAAGGGCATGGAATTACCTTGTGTTTCAAGCCTTTTTCCACAAACAAATGATGCAATATCTGCTCACGTTCAACCTTTTTTTGTGCTCTTGCAACATACAAGATCTTTGAACCTCCTTATGACAAATCAAAACCAGATTTAAACAGAGAATCAACATCCAGGAAAGTGCAATTTTGTGCAGAAAATATCTATATACTAAAAAGATAAATAAATTACCAAACTGTGATCCATCCATTGCTTCCATTGCTCGTCTAGCATCATCTGGGCTCTCATAGTTAACAAATCCGAAGCCTTTTGACTGCCCATTCTCATCCTTTTTAATCGCCAAGCTAACAATTCTTCCAAAAGAGGAGAACTTTTCTTGAAGATGTTTTTCAGTAACATCTGGGTCCAAATTCTTAACGTACAAGTTTGTAAATTTGGCATCCAGGTCAGGAAGAGAGCGCTCACTTTTTCTGATAAATTTCCCAACATATCTGTGAGAAGAATTGGAATCAGATTAAAACCAATCTTAGGATAACGAAAACAGCAATTAACTGAAGGCAAAAAAAACATAGACTTCAAATCACAACATATATGGATATGAATGACGGCAAATTTTAACAAGCACTAAAATAATTTCACATACATCTGCTTATCTCTCACAGTAGAGCCATTCATTTTCTGGATAGCAACATTTGCAGACTCCTCTGAATCAAACTGGATATAACCAAACCCTTTGCTCTTCCCATCCTCAGACATGGCAATTTTGCTGGACAAAATGTTACCATATTTTTGAAATAAATCATGTAGTCCCACATTATCTATGGATTCTGCCAAGTTCTGTAATGATATTGACACCAGAAAGTTTTCATTAGAATTCACTTCATACATAAAAATGAATCGGATTATCATCATTTAAGCATTTCAAATCAAAGCAACATAGTCTAATAATGTATAACATATACCTTAACAAACACATTCCCTTTGCCACTTTTCCTTGCATCAGCATCACGACTTAACCACATGACCCTTATCACTTTTCCATTGAGGGAAGAATGATTCTTCAACTCGATTGCACGAATTGCTACTCAATCAAAAAAATAAAATACATTAACAGGGTAAAACATTCTCAAATATGCTCAAAATTTCTTTATTATTTTTAATCCATTACAGCTAACAAGAAATTACAATTACAAATTTCAAGCTTGATACAATTACATATATGGATCAGTAACATAACTTAGTCTTACAAATTTTGGAAAATAACTCATCAAGCAAAAAACGCTTTTTAATATAAAAATGTTGAAAAAAAATGAATTTTCTTTCCTTAAAAAATTAACTAGCATATTAAATCAACTAACTAGAAAAAACTTGGTCCAAAAACAACCTAACTAAAAGCCAATAAATTTTGCTTCAATCAAATCAACTAACAACTATCAAAAAATTAAATTAAGATTACAAATATCAAGATCGATACAGTTACAAATCTTGATCAGTAACATAACTTGTTCAGATAAATTTTGGGAAATAACACAGGAAGCAAAAATCTTGAAAAATTTATCTTTTTTTTCTCTTTCCTCCAAAGAAAGCTAACAAACTTAAAACTGGTAAAGTTTAATCTTTAATCAACTATCATCATTCTAGCAAACATTATACATGCATAATTTTTCACCCTTTTACTACATTACAATAAGGCATAACTAATTCAATCAGAATTTTCCATTTCTTGAATCACTTCCATTTTCAAGAATCAAGATAAAGGGTTTCCTAATCAAACAACAACAATAATACTAATTACAATAATTAGCCATTAATCCTAAAAAAGAAAGCATCAATTCAATCATAACTAACTATCAAAACGCAAGAAAAGCAAAAGATTAATCAAATCAAGTAAACTAAAACGAAAATTCCACAGAAATGCAATGAATCTGAGAAAGCGTTGTTTGTTACCTTCTTGATGAGAGGAGAGGTTGACGTAACCATAACAGAGTGATTTCCCGGTGGCGGAGTCTTTACAGACGCGAGCGGAAATGAGGGTGTTGAATTCAGAAAACGCCTTGTAGAGTTGAGAGTCGGTTACGTCGGAGTGAAGATCGCCGACGTAAAGTGTCGCCGCCGGTGAAGCTGGCACCGCGTCTTTCTCGGAATCCGTCATAGTTGAATCGGAGAATGATGAAAAGAATGAACAAAGTTGTAACGGTTTTGGAAGAGAGAGAGAGAGAGAGAGAGAGAGAGAGAGAGAGAGAGAGAGAGAGAGAGTGAGGAATGTGAAGAGAGAGAAACAGAGAGTGGTGGAGTGTTTTTTTTTTTTTTTGGTTAAAAGAGA
>Ga0315914_1003917_pt1 | contig 22396 bp, 11 predicted proteins | sample MpolenodulesMG_FD_203920 | JGI IMG/M metagenome (GOLD analysis project Ga0315914, IMG submission 203920) | Medicago polymorpha root nodule microbial communities from Los Angeles, California, United States - elongated nodules | ecosystem: Host-associated > Plants > Roots > Nodule | place: USA...
AAACTATTTGATATTATATATATATATATATATATATATATATATATATATATATATATATATATATATATATAATGAATATAAAAAAATTACTTTATTTATTCAAAGCATAGAAGGCGTTCTTAGCGAGGTTAAAAGATGTCTTTTGTATTTATTGCAAATGGTGTGTTTTTGTTTTGAAATACATCTAAAATGAGGATTTCAAATTATTCGTGGTGATCGCTAGATCAGGATCAGAGGTGTGGATGTTTTATTTTTCTAAATATAAAATCCCAAACTTGAAATATGCACTATCTGATCTTGATCTAATAATCATCAACTTATTGATTATGTGAATGTGAGATTTTAGGGACGAAAGGAATACACTATGCATGAAGAGTAGTATTTTTTTTTATGTATTTTGGTGGGGTGTGGTGTAGTTCATTTCTTTATGCATTGGTGTTTTCTATTTTGTTTCCTCCTTTTGCATATATGTTTGGAATATTGCATATAGTCTCTTCTTATTTCAATTTTGTTTTTCCTTTTAGGCTCTCAAAGAAAACGAGTTAGGTTTGAAGATGAAGAATAATTCATTGAGAAAAGAAAGAGTAGCAGAGTCCTTGCTTTGGAAAAGAAAAAGTAACAAGAAAAAGAGAGAAAAACGACATTAGAATTTGAAAAAAAGGAAAAATTCAACCAAAAATAATGCAGAGAAAGACAAGTCAATCATTAGTGATGAGGAGTACTTGGATGATTTTAATGAAGATGATAAAGCATGATGACCCAACCAATAAAGGATGCAACAAAAGAGCATTGTATCAATTGCATCCTTTCTTGGTTGGGTCATCATGCTTATCATCTTCATTAAAATCATCCAAGTGCTCCTCATCACTAATTATTGACTTGCCTTTTTCTGCATTATTTTTGGTTGAATTTTTCCTTTTTTCAAATTCTAATGTCGTTTTTCTCTCTTTTCCTTGTTGCCTTTTCTTTTCCAAAGCAAGGACTCTGCTGCTCTTTCTTTTGTCAATGAATTCTTCTTCATCTTCAAACCTAACTCGTTTTCTTAATTAGTGAATATTTCTCTTCAATTTTGAAGGTGATGCAAGAAGGAAGACATGCCGATAATAATAATGAAAGTACTTCAAAAAAATGGTATATGCTTGCAACTTTTTGTAGCTGCATTGCACCTCTTAGTGTATTTCACACTTTCAGCCTCATCTCTGAATAATGAGCCAGACAAGCATTTCTTGGAAAATGTTCTTGATATCCTACAAAGGTGAAAATCATATAAGCTTATGATTGTTTTTGCATCACTTACTTTTATTCTTACTCATCATACACAGTTTTCAAAAATATACCACAAAGGTAGAGAGGAATTGTATTTCATGTCCCATTTTAATGTTCAAAACCATTTCCTTTATTTTGTGTTAAAAATTAAAAATCAAGATTGAATAGTATTTTTCTACACAAAATTGTCAGTAAAAGTTTATACTCTCTGCAGAATAAAATATAAGCAAGAAGAACTCATTTTTTTGGGAATGAAATATAAACATATCTTATCAACTTCTATCTTTTTTAATGATATCATCTCCAAAATACCTCTCATCTGGTTTAACTTCCTATATTTCCTTTTTTTTTTTTTACAAATCTTTCTGTATTTCTAATGACCTAATTTATTAGTCATTTAGGGTAGTTTAGGCAATATGTTTCATATTTTGTTTTTTTAGATTTCATAAACTAAATGCGATAAAGTACATTTGTACCCTTATAATTCATTCTAGAGGGATATCTAAGTAACTAGATACGGATTGTTAATGATAATTAATTGAATAATTCTTAATATTTTATGATAATTTATTACACTTTGTTAGTGATATTCTATTCATGTTGGAAAAGGTAAAAATTACCATATTGTAAAGAAGCCAATGGATTTTGGAACCGAGAGCAAAAGTTGCTGAAGGCATGCATACTAGCCTCGCAGAAGTCAAGGTATATAAAAAGGGTCTCGCTAACTTGTGTTCCAAGAGTATAAGATAAGAAATTAAATAAAAAAAATTAATCTTAAAAATTGTGCATTCATAACCTTAAAAGTTTAAAAACTTATATTTTTAATACAATATTTATTATTTAATTTTATTTTAAGATTCTTATCTTGTGTCCTAAGGACACAAGTTAGCACTTCCTGTAAAAAAAAATACTAGTATCAATTTTCTCTGAGCTTTCCATGTTATCCTTCATCTAATGTCATAGTTTTTTTTTTGACAAATCTAATGTTATAGTTTTTGAAATGATATATTGTTTCATGTAACATTAATTTCAATGATGTACAGCGTGATGTATTCCTGCTATGCTTGAACGCCATGTGTGTTTATCCCAAAACCTCAAGACATCACAAAGTGGTATGATTAAATAATAAAATAGAAAGTTTCATTAGTTAATTCTTATATTTATTATTATATCTATTTTTCTTCACTTGATAAACATTATGTAAAGCATTATAAAAATTTAATTCAACATTTCAGGCTCAAGATATTCGTTATCATGCTATAAAGGTTTTTGAGGATCTAAATGCTGAACATGAAAATGTCAACATGAAAGTATCTCCAACAAGAGATGCCAAAGTAAAAAGCAACATGAGATGCAAAAAAAGGATTTCTCCTAAACTTCTTGGTAAGGATTTTTTTTTTTTAACTCATTTAACCTTCACTTGGGCATCGCAGTCATGATTTTAATCCCTGAATCTGAATGTGCACATCTATTGAGTAATTGGTTTGTAGTTGTCCAATTCTTCCCAGAGTAATTGGTTGGTCTATAAATATGTCATAATACAATGAGCTTAATTAAAAGCAGAATGCTATCTTTAAAAAAAAAAGAAAAGAGAGAATGCTAATGAGTCTCCTTGGGATTGAAAATTAGGCAACCCAACCTAGCCTTAAATGCACCAAATCGGTAAATGTCATGCAAAGAAATGTGATTTGTTGTAGTCACCGATTTCCTGCAATCACACAGTTGAAATATCGGTGACCTTTCGATCTCAATCTGATAGCTATAGAAGAGGCATATTACTTTTATTTTAAAATTAAAAATACAAAAATTAAGTGTTGACCGTCTGATCTTAATTGAACGGCTACGATTGCATGTATATGTGACTGCGTCAATTTATTTCCTGCAGTGGATCAAGGTCCAGGCTAAAATGACCTATTTCTTTTTGGTTTATATAATTAAGGAGTCCAACCCTGCCTAAAATATGAGTCTTTTGGTCCAGTCTATTACATTATACTAAAATTGACACTCTAATTACATATACTTTATCCTACCATCCCTCTCCTCAAACCATGTTTTTAAATCAAAACATTATAAGATAAAAAATTTAACCTATATTTGAGGATCTATATTAAATATCTTATTAAAGAGTTTGATCTTTTTTAAGGGATGATAATCTATTATAATATTAACCTCACATGAATAATTAGTAAATCCAACCTAATTTACTACTTTGTTTAATTTAAATGGTTTGTAACAACTACTTTGTTTGTTTTTTGTCTTTCATTTATATAGGAAGAAACAATGCTGCTCGTTCTAAGGTTCCTGAAACAGAAAAGAGGTAACAAGTCATTGGTTTCAGAATTTCAAAATGCTAAAAAGCCAAACATTCAAGTAAGTTATGTTTTATTTTTTTCAAGAATAAATCAAAATCTATAAACAATTGTGCAAGATGATAATACCCCTCTCCCTTTTTATAAGCATAATTTTATTAATGCATAATCCCCTCTCCAACTTGAAGGGGAGTATTAGTGTGTGTGTGGGTGTATATATCTTATCTTATTGTTTCATCTCCATCTATATATGAATTTAACTAATTACTCATTTTTCACAAACAAGTTGCTTTGGCATTCCTATCCACTCTTGTTTATGGGGACGACTACTGCTTGTAGGGAATGACGTAAATGAAATCCATAATGTGAAGATCTTTGTATATTGAAAATTCAACATAAAACACATGGAGACTTTGAAGTATTTTCTCAATTTTGAGAAAGTTAGAAAATTAGAAAATGCATTTCTTTATACCAAATCAAATGTGCTCTTGATTTAATCCAAAAGGATGATCTCCTGGGTGTCAAACCTTGTTCCACACCCATTGAGTGTCTTACCAAGATTCATTCATAACCTAGAGTTCCCATGGAAGATCATATGCCATACAAAAGATTAAATGTTGAGCTCCTTAACATAACTCATTCTTATCTTAAAATATTTGATGCAATGAAAAAATTAGTTCAATTCTTACCATATCCTATTGATTTGAATGTGCAAGCTCAAATACACATGCTTAGGATCCTTAATGAAAATCAATCTTAAGAGTGATTTTTTTCAATGGTTCCGCCTTTCTCATCACTCTTAAAGGTTTTATAACTTTTATTGAACCCCTCTTCAAGACACTAACCCCTCCAACATGTTTTTTTCCTTGGTTCTTCATTAGTGTCATGGAATACAAAGAAACAAAGTATAGTGTCTTATTCCTCCTATGAAGTTGAATATTGATCCTTTTATCAAGATAATTTATAGATGCAAATTCTCATCTTTTTACTTCACGATGCTCACATTTAGCATCCATATGTTCTCTACGGGTACTATATTTTGTTAAAAAATCTATAACCCACATCTCAATAAATCACATATTTTTCGAGTATGTCAAAAATATTTAAATCCAATTTCATATTGTTTGTTATGAAGTTGATCTCTTGAATTTTCTCTCCAATCTTTTTAGGGATTGAGTGGTGATTATTTTCACTACGCCCATTTAGGTCCTTTTTTATCACTAGATACTAAGTTTATAATTATTGACATTTAGTGCGCTGTTCATCTTCTAGATTGGTTTCCTATTTTAAACTGTGTTTAAATTCCTAACCCGGATCCATTTAGTAACAAATGCTCCTTTGGTTAGGGACCTTTTAGATAGGTGATTGATTGATTGAAGATACGCTGCTATGGTTTCATGAACCTCGGTTTTCCTACCGTTTCTTCGGCACGGTGGTATTTCTTGATTTATGTTCAAACGCCAATAAGTAACTCACAAACCCAAAATATATTTTAAAAAAGAAAACTCTGCTATGGTTTCTGGCGGCTGGAAGTTATCAAGGGGCTACTAGAGGAAATCTCTCAGTTCTTGTGAGAGTTTTAGGGTTTGGTTCTCTTTGTGTGAGAATTTTGGGCTTTGTGTTCGTGTTAACACTCTCGATGACTTAACGCTTACTGACGACGAAGCACTGAGTTTTGATCTCGAGGAAGAGAGTACTAAGGCAGGGAATGATCTGAATTTCTGTTTTGTGGGGCGTTTTCTGGTGAATCGGCCCATTAATCTGAAACCCATGAAAGTGTGTATGTCCAAAGTGTGGTGGCCGATCAAGGGTGTGGCGGTGACGGAGACCTTCCTTGATTTATTCTTATTCCATTATTTTCATAAGCTCGACCTGGAGGAGGTGCTGGGGTGAGGGTCGTGGAATTACGACAATCATATGCTATTATTGGAGAAAGTGAAGGTAAGGACTCCATTGAGAGAGGTTCAACCATTTCATTTGAACATGTGGGTTTGTGTACGTAATCTCCCGATCATAATGATGAGTGAATAAGTGGGTATGGGGTTGGCAAACTATATTGGTGAGTTTCTTGAGTATGACGTGAACAATCAAACCAGTTTCTGGAGGGAGTATATATGGTTGTGAGTAAAAATCGATGTGCGAATTATGTTGAAAATTGCAAATAAGATTAAGGGTGTTGGAGGTGAGTGGTATATGGTGAATTTCTAGTATGAGAAACTGGGTATGTTCTGCTTTCCCTAACTCGAATGGAGATATGCAGAGACAATGGTACAACGGCCTTCGGGGAGACCAATGGCGGCCTAAGGGCCGTGGGTAATCACAATGGTTGAAAGAGGAAAGATCTAGTAGGGATGATGTGGCAATAGAGAGAAGAGATGATTCAGAATATTATAGTTCACGTGGAGGGTCATAAAAGCAACAACAGAGTCATGCGCCTACGTGCCCAGATTCTATTAGGTAAATGTTGGTAGTGGGAGAAAAATATGATGGGGACGTCAGTAGAAATTCTGCTCCATAATTATTGGCTAATGATGTGACGCGGATCCTTAGAGAATTAAATAGACAAGGGGACGTGGTCAAGTAAACAAACTTGTTACTGATTGGATCATCGATATCTAGTTTGTCCTCCAAAATTGTTAACAATAGCGGGGTCCAAACTTTGCCCAATAAGAATACTACTTTCAACTCAACATCGTTGACATCTCAACCAACTGCGACATTTCTTTCTGCAAGTAATACAACCAACATAGACAATTCTTTTAACATGGAATATCACCTTAAGAAGAAAATGAGGAGGGAGGAGAAGAGATCCGTAGTAGATTTCGGTACGCATAAAACTTAGCATTTTTTATCGGCATGTCCTGGTAGGCAGGACTGTCGGGACCAATGATTATTCTCATTTGGAACCGCTATGGATTGGTCAGACATAGTGAAATTTTGAATCTCTATAACCTGGCTTCGGAAAACAAACCAAATATCTTTTTCTTTCTAAAACGTTATCATATACACGTAATCTCGATCAACTTCGTGTAATGCTTGGGTATAATTCTTGTTTATCGATTCATGTTGAAGGGAGAAGTAGAGGTTTGGTTGTGTTGTGGAAGAATGATAGTAATTGTTGTCTTGTGAATTACTCAAGAAATTTTGTTAATTTATAGTCGATGATCAATTGAAACTTATTTAATTATGTAACGTGTTAAACAATATGACATCGAAACTTCTTACGAATAGATGAAAGCGGTGCTTGGAGAAGTGTGTGTTAGAAGATCAATCAGCACTTGTAGAGGGTAGATCAATATTGGATAACATATAATAGCTACTTAAATTATCCATGATATGAAGAGAAAAGTAAAAGGGTGGCGTGGCAGTTGGCTCTTAAGATTGATATTAGTATGGCCTATGACCATGTGGATTGGGTTTTCCTTCATCGTGTCCTTCAGAGGTTAGGATTTTGTGATACTTGGATTATATGAATGATGATGCGTGTGAGCTATGTTACTTACTCGACTTTGATGAAATTTGGTCGAGTTTTCCCAATAGTCTCTGGTATAGGAATGCGACATGGAGCTCCCCTACCACCTTACTTATTTATCCTGGTTACGAAAGGTATATCGTCTCTCATTCATAAGCTTGTTAGTTGTGGTGCTCACCTTGGAGTGAAAGTGTGTTGAGGGGTACCATTGGTGTCTCACCTGATGTTTCCAGATGAATTTTTTTGTTTTGCAGAGCAAAGATGGTTGAATCACAAAATCTACCAAATATATTCTAAAAATTTATGAAGAGGCTTCTCAACAAGAAACCAACCTTGCCAAGTCTGAAGTATTTTTTTAGTTGCATTATGTGCATAGCAGCTCAAGCCGACTTGTCTTAAATTCTTTGTGTTCTTCACATGACGGGAACCATAAAGTATCTAGGTCTCCCTTCTATGGTTGGTAGAAATAAGGCTATCTTTGCGTATGTGAAGAACATAATTTGGATGAGAATTAATTCTTGGCGAGGGAGAGCTTTATCAAATGTGGGTAAGGACGTTATGATCAAATATGTTCTTCAAGCCATCCCTTCCTATATTATGAGTATATATGTCCTCCATAATTCCATTGTTCATTATGTAGATGGGATGGAGGAGGAAATAATCGAGGGATTAAATGGATGGTGTGGGAGTGCGCAAATTGTCCTAAAGAATTTGGAGGAACAATATTTTTTCAATTTCAAGCCATATGACTTGGCGATGGTGGCAAAGCAAGGTTGTAATTTTATAATAAATTTGGATTCTCTGGTAGCCATCAAATTATTGAGACACCTCTTTTTGGTTATGTTCAAAAAGATAGGATGGTGTGGTCGGCGGAAATTAAAACAATGGTAAATATGCACTCAGGTTATAGGTTAGATATGTAGAAGCTGAAATATACACATATTTCATGCAGTGGGAGAATGGAATATGTTGTGGAAAGCTAATGTACAATAGAAGAATCGAAATTTATTATGGCATATAGTATGTCATAACTGAATTTTTACGCACGTTCAACTGTTACAACGACATGTTATGTGCCCGGTGCAGTGCATGTGATGTGTGGAGGATGATGAAGATGTTATGCATTCGTTTTTGGGGTGTGGGGTGGCCCATGAATGATGGTATTGGGAAATGTTGTCTACAGTTATGTTACAAAGGGTTGATAGGTTTACATTCTTGACAAATTTTATCTTTGATTTCTGTTGTAAGGAGACAACTGATGTTCTCGGTAAGGTTGCTATCCTTTAATAGCACATTTGGGTTGTGTGTAATGACATGGTTTGAAATGAACAACGGAAGACAACTACAAGTAATTGTAGTAAAGTGTTGGAAGGCTGGAAGCAATGGAACAAGGTGAAAGAATACACGAAGTTGTAAACCTGTAGACTATTCTAGTCAGCAACGCATTGAGCAGTGGGTGAAATCGAATGTAGGATGGGTGAAGGTTAACATTGACATCGCTTTTCGTCGAGCATCTCATTCTACAGTGTTACGGTGTTGTGTCCGAGATTCCAACGAAATTTTTTTCCTGGATTAAATATGGTGGAAGCTTGGACATATGACGACTAGCTAGGAGCAAGGAGTTCACAAATGTGGTTTTTGATTCAGATTCTCATTCTTTCGTTCACATTGTTCAATCACACCGAATAGCTAACTTTATTGGATGCTATTTGGCTAGCTGGGAGCATTGAGTTCACAAATGTGACTTTTGAACCATATTCTCATTTGCCTGTACAGGCTGTCCAGTCACACGAAAGCATGGATTCACAATTGTTTTTTTCAACAAAGTGAGCCACTTAATAAACTTTAAAGTATAATTTTTTTTGGGATACCATAATATTAGTACGAAGTATCCACCACCGCTTAATATTCACGGATCTCCATCGGGGATCCTCGAAGGCATACAATGTGGGTAATCCACTCCCACCCATATTTTTTCCATACGTATGAGCTAGGAGTCGAAATCTTAATCACATGCTTAAGGAGCTCAAATCCCTTACCACTGGGAAAAATCCATTATTGGTTAAAGAAGAACTTTATAATTTCTCCTAAATATGAAAGTGGTAATAATTTCTCCTAAATATGAAAGTGGTAATTGTATGGTTAAAAATTATATTAAAAAATTTATTTATTTTTGAATCTCGCACTGTGTGTACTAGATTTCATTAAGTAATACGTGCATAATTAAAAGACATTCATGTTAATTAATTTTAATTTTCGTTCGAACTTTTCTCCAATGAATTTTTTTTTCCTTTTACTCGGCACAAACACACACACACACACACTTCGTTTATTTTTAATTAAATTCCCATATATGTTGCATATTTATCCTTAGTTATAGGTATTCTTATTTATTAATTAATTTATCGTCAACGATAGTATAAATTTTAAATTTTAAGCATTAAACATTAATTTATGAAGCTTTGTATTGGAAGTTGAAAATAAATCCTAGTAATTACAAAGATAGCCTATTGAGATTTGTAAAAGTTTATGGACCAATAGCTCAAAAGGTTGCGACCAAAATATTAGAAGGCTTAAAGTTTAAACAACTTTCAAATGGAAACACTTTCACTTCAAACATTGTTAAAAGAGCTTTGCTATATATAGCGAAAGCCAAGTTCAAGAATAACCCATGAAAGTACTAGCACCGTTAGATCTGCATCTTGGCACAATTCATGGATGGTGGGCAAAATACATGGGTGTGTGAATAATAGTTTTGCTTGCATGCAGTACCTGTCATGGTGTTGTCGCGAGAAAACTTCTCGCTACAAATAGCTTTTTCCTTGTTAAAACTATTTGAACACCTGAACGTATTTCCAAGGCTACAACACAACCAACCAAACTCAATAGCGTTGATAAAATGCTTACTCCTACCTTTCCCTTTGTCAAGTAGCCATTGTCTATTCAAGATAGTAAAAGTTGGCATAAAAGAAATGGTAACACTTCTTATAGTAGTGTTAACATTTCAAATGGTGCGAACAACGAAAATAATATGTTTGTAAATGGAAACTATCAAGATTATGCAGCTGCTCTTATGCAAATATCTGTTTATGAAAATGTTGAAAAAGGGAAAAATCCTACTAGGTCTGACATCTCTGATGCAAATGGAACCCTGATAAATAATTGTATAATTAAATGAAAATATGGGTTCTAAACTTGACAATGTGTATAACACCATTACACAAAGGAACTTATTTGTTTCAAAACAAAATATACCAATTTTGAAAGTTCTAGTCGCAATGTGTCCACCATTCTCCAATCCACACATGGGATCTCAAGACCTTAGAAAAATCCATGGATATCCATGTCAAGTACGAGCTTATAATGCCACAATTTATTCCTCAATTAAGGCTAGTAAAAAATATGTCTAACATTAACTTATCAAGATCGTGTCACACGTCTCAACCAATGCAAAAGTCCTATGTTGGTGGTAATTCTGAACAATCTCAATCAATGCATGTGTCTGTTATAAGTGGTCAATTTCAACAGTCTGAACCGAGGCCAATAAATACCAGTACATCGAGCATTTATGTTCCGTCAAGTATGTCTCTTTTGCATTCAGAGACAACTAATTTTCCTAAAGAGGTGAAATCTTCTTTGCTTTGTTTGGGAACCACATATCAATTTGGGGACTTTCAACCTATAATGGGTTCATCAGAGTTTAACAACAACTCTTACCGAAATCATGTAAATCACTTATACTTATATCCATCATGCCTAAAATAATAGCATCGATGGAATATGATGCAAATGATTCATATTGTTTTTACTTGCTGCAACACGCTCCATAAACAACTAATGATTTCACAAACTTACAAATGCAGGTAATTAGTCTACAAGTATCAAGCTCATCAAAGACTCCTGAAGTGAAAATAAGTAAGTTTATGAATTACAATGGAGGAGGTGATGATCTTATTACCAAAGAAATAAAGGTTAATCCATAATTCTCAGATGACATGATCAATTACTTAACATAACTCTTAATCTTTTTTGAGGGAAAAAAAGCTAAAAACCATATAGTTTTATTGAACATGTGTTAGTTCTAACATATGGATTATGGTAGTTTGCATTTTTTGAACAGAAAAAATCAATATTCTTTAAGTTTAAAAATTATTAAGGTTAGTTTGTGTGCTTAGATCTAACAAACTTCAGATATTTTAATTTTGAAACTATTCATGTTTGCATGACAAAAGAAAACTACTAATAGACTAAGCTGCTACGTTACATATTAATGACTATAATTCACATTATTTTTTAGAATTTGATTCCATTTCTTTAGAAGCAAAGTCTCAAATCATACAAATCCACTACTATTTCTACTATTAAACCAAATAAAATAAGACAAGAACAATCTAAACAAATTCAAAGTATAAAATTGTATCAAAGAATTTGGTCATGCTAACATGAATAGTTTCTAAATTAAAATATCTTAAGTTTGTTAGTACTAAGGTCACAAACTAACATTACTAATTTCAAACTTAAAAAATATTAATTTTGTCTGTTCAAAGGACACAAACTACCAGAATTCCATATGTTAAAAGTAACATATGTTCAATAAAACTACATGGTTTTTAGCTTGTTTGTTTTCTCAAAAAAGATTAAGAGTTATGTTAAGTTGTTGATCATCGTCCTCTGAGAATTGTGGATTAGCCTTTATTTTTTTGGAAATAAGATCATCACCTCCTCCATTGTAGTTCATAGACCTACTTATTTTCACTTCATGAGTTTTTGATGAGCTTGATACTTGTAGACTAATTACCTGCATTGGTAAGTTAGTAAAATCATTAGTTGTTTATGGAGTTTGTTGCGGAAAGTAAAAACAATATGAATCGTTTACTTTATATTCCACATATGCTATTATTTTAGGCATGATAGATATAAGTATAAGTGATTTACTTGATTTCGGTAAGAGTTGTTGTTAAATTCTGATGAACCCATTATAACTTGAAATTCCCTAGATTGATATGGGGTTCCCAAACAAAGAAAAGAAGATTCCACCTATTTGAGACAATTTGTTGTATTTGAATGCAAAAGAGACATACTTGAAAGAAGATTGATACTCAAAGTGGTAGTATTCATCGGCCTCGGTTCAGACTGTTGAGAATGACCACTTATAACAGACACATGTCTTGATTGAGATTGTTAAGAATTACCACCAACAAAGGACTTAAGCATTGGTTGAGACATGTGATATAGTCTTGAAAAGTTAATGCTAGACATATTGTTTACTAGCCTTGATTGATGAATAAATTGCGGCATTATAAGGCTCGTACTTGACATTAATTGCCTTGGATTTTCCTAAGATCTTAAGATCCTATGTGTGGGTTGGATAATGATGGACGCACTGCAGTTAGAACTTCCAGAAACTGGTATATTTTGTTTTGAAACAGAAAAATTCCTTTGTCTAATTGTGTTATACACATTGTCAAGTTTGGAAACCATATTTCCATTTAATATACCATTATTGATCATGGTTCCATTTGCATCAGAGATGTCAGACTCAATAGGATTTTTCCCTTTTTTATGACATTTTTATAAATAGACATGTGCATAAGAGCAGCTAAATTTTTTTTGATAATTTCCATATATGAACATATCGTTGTCCCTGTTCACACTATCTGAAATGTTGACATTGATATAATAATTGTTACCATTTCTTTTCTGCTACCAATACAAAGTATCATAAATTAATGTTTAATGCTTAAAATCTAAAATTTAAACTCTAGCTAACAATATATTAATTAATAAAGAAGATTACCTATAACTAGGGATAAAGAGTGGACATATATGAGAATTTAATTTAAAACAAATAAATTGTGTGTGTGTGTTTGTTGTGTATAGAGAAAGTTTAGTATTTTGTTGTAGCAAAGTTCATAATGAATTAAGAATTAACAAAATGAAAGTATTTTAACTACGCACATATTAGTTAATGTAATCTAGTGCACAAAGTGTGAGATTCATAAATGAATAACTTATTAATTTAATTTTTACCCATATAATTACCACATTCATATTTAGGATAAATTATAAAATTCTTCTTAACCAACAATGGATTGATCTCAATGGTAAGGGATTTGGGGCGCTTAAGCATCTGGTAGAGGGATCAACTCTAGAATCATGCGTATGGAAACAATCTGGTTGGGAGGGGATTATCCATCTTGTGTGCATCATAGGTTTCCCGACAGAGATTGGTCATTACTAAGCAGTGGTTGAAACTTGTTGCTCTTCTTTCTTTCTATGAGGCCTCTTACAATAGTTGTTTTGATGACCTCATAGAAAGAAATATACAATCAATTACATTCAATATACAATCAAATACTTGTTGCTCTTCTTTCTTTCTAAGCGGTGGAGACAAATAATTCTGAATAATACTAGGATTGTAATTACATTGAATAAAGTATATACAATCACATGGTTCAAACAATTCAAATTAAAACCATCTAAGACCTGATCAAAGGAAATTAGCTGGACATGGTAAAAAAATAAACCCAAAAAGGTCTTTTTTCTCTCTCGTGTGTTGTCGTTTTCAATTGCATCAATCATGTGCTTTATGCTCCTTTCTCATCGTGCTCTCACATTCCTTTATTTTCCTCCAAAAACGTGAATCCCTCTCCTCTTACTGTGCCACTCCTTTTTATATCATCTGCTCTCGTCCCTTTTTTTTAGTAACATAACCTAATGCTCTTGTTCTATTGGGTCAGCCTTCAAATACTTATACTAATAAGATATATAGTGTTTCTTCAACAAAATTGTGGAACTTTAATTTAGCCTTTTTGCACCAAACCTCTGTCGTAATATTTCACTTCTAAATATCAATTTGGTTAGTTGAGTAATTGAAATAAAACAAAGCTACGAGAATTTCCTAGCTAGTTGAAAAATTGAAAGCACAAACACCTACTTGACTCAATAACTCAAAAACCGTAATATTTTCAAAATGACTCTAAAGTTAATCACAAAACTAATAAAATAGAATAACAACTTATTTAAAATGATGCTAAAAGATACGGTATGACTTATCAAATGTTATTAGCCTACCAGGGAGCAAGGAGATCACAAATCTGATTTTTTAATAAGATTTTCATTCACTCGTTTAGACTGTCGAGACACACTTGTTTTTTAACAATGAGAGCCACTTAATAAACTTTAAAGAATAACATTTTTTGGGATACCATGATATTGGTACGAAGTTTCCACTACCGCTTTAACATTGACTAAACTTCGTCGGGGAACCTATGAGACACACAAGGTGGGTAATCCCCTCCCACCCATATTTTTTGCATACGCATGAGTAAGGAAACAAAAGTCTGACCACATTCTTAAGGGGCCCAAATCCGTTACCACTGGGACCAATCCATTGTTGGTTAGAGAAGAATTTTATAATTTCTCCTAAATATGAAAGTGGTAATTATCCGGTTAAAGATTATATTAAAAAACTTATTTGTGAATCTTGCACTTTGTGCACTATATTACAAGTAATACGTGCATAATTAAAAGACATTCATGCTAATTAATTTTTAATTCCTTTCAAACTTTTCTCGAATGAAAAACAATTTTTTCCCTATACACAAAAAACACAAACACACTGTTTATTTTTTAATTAAATTCCCATATATGTCCCCTATTTAACCTTAGTTATAGGTATTCTTATTTATTAATTAATTTATCATTAACTATAGTTTAAATTTTAGATTTTAAGCTTTAATCATTAATTTATTATGCTTTGTATTGACAATTAAAAATAAGTCCTGGTAATTACAAAGATAGTCTATTGAGATTTGTGAAAGATTGTGGACCAATAGCTCAATAGGTTGCAACCAGAAAATTATAAAGCTCAAAGTTTAAACAACGTTCAAATGGACACACTTTCACTTCCAACATTGTTAAAAATATGCTTCCCTCTCAATTTATTGATGACATGTCGTCTTACGTTAATCTTAGCCTGTTTTTCAGTCATTTTCAGTAGGTTTTAGCAGCAAAAAGGAGTAGTATTAGAACGATTGTCTATGATTTCGGGACATTTGTAATGTTTTCTATATTTGAATCTCTAATTCTAGCTTTCCCGAAACATATCAATTTTAGGGGGTTTTTGAAGTAATTTACGAAAAAATCATGCAAATCGGCAAATCAAGAACATCCAAAAACTTGTGAAGACTTAGGAAGACCAATAATGAAGATTCAAGAGGCCTTAGGAGACTTTCAAGAGGGAGGAATTCTGTTCCCAAGTTCTAAGACAAGTTATTTGAAGACGAAGACCTAAAACGACAGAAAATCAAAGAAACTGGGCCCGAAAAGCCATGTCATGCGCCTAGCACATTTACCATGCGCCTAGGGCATGGATTTTACAAACCATGTGCCTAGCACATGGCCATGCGCCTAGGGCATGGTTTTTTTTTGGCGCTAGGCACATATTCCATGCCCTCGTGCATCTGAAAAACGCGGGGCGCAAGCATCTTTTCTTGTTTTTTATGGGTAAAACTCGCGCTTTTAGCCCAAACCCAGGTAAAACTTTCACTATAAATATCATCCTTCCTCATTCAAAATTTCTCGTTCAGAACTAGAGCAGTTCAAGAGGAAAGCATTTCTAGAGCTTCGAAGGAGTTTCTATCATCTCCTTGATTTTCGAAGGTATGTTTTTATCTTTAGTAATTTGTTTTTAGTTGCCATGTGTAACTAATTCTTTTTAGTTTATTTATCTTCTGTTCGCTATTAAATTTTATTAGGAATTTAGTTTATTTATGTAGTTGCGCAACCCTAGATTAGATACTTAGGTTGTGACATGGCCTAATATTGATATTACTATGCTGATGCTTATATCTTGATACTAATATCTATATGTCTAGGAAGTAATTAATTATAACTAGCGAAAGAAACTGAAAGCAAGTTGACCCTAGTAGTAGGTACTTAGGAGGTGACATTACTAATATTGAGTAAAATCTGCCGAACCTATGATGTAACTAGTTAATAATTAAGGAAACAAGTGTCTGCTTGAAGGAAATAAGCCATACCCTAGTAGAACCATTCTATTAACCCCTTGGTAAGGTAGACGCTGATAGGGCTGTCCATTTGTAGAACTACTAAGTGTGTGTGTGTGTGTGTGTGTGAGAGAGAGAGAGAGAGAGAGAGAGAGAGTTCTATCAGTGTCCTAAGATTCATAGATGGTGGACCTAAGGAACCTTGGCCTTCATTTCCTTGGAAATTGGTGGAAAGCTAACATAATGTTTTCAATTACCTTTAAGGTGGTAAGACCCCACACATAAGGATCACCATGTGACCAGCAGATGCAACCAAACATTGGATGGATATACCTTGTCTACCGAGAGGTATAGACCCCACACGTAAGGATCACCGTGTGACCAGTAGGTGCAGCTTGACGACTGATTAGGTTACTAACGTCCCAACGACATCATCACTTATATAGTCTACCTAAGATAAATGAACGCAACATTACTATTTATTAATATCCAACAATATTAAGGTTAGTTTATGTCCTTAGATCTAACAAACTTAAGATATTTTAATTTTGAAATTATTCATGTTTACATGACAAAAGAAAATTACGTACTAATCGGCTAAGCTGCTACGTTACATATTAATGACATAATTCATATTATTTTTTAGAATTTCATTTCATTTCTTTAGAAGCAAAATCCCAAATCATACAACTTCACTACTATTTCTACTATTAAACCAAATAAAATAAGACATGAACAATCTAAATAAATTCAAAGTATAAAATTGTGTCAAAGAATTTGGCCATGCAAACATGAATAGTTCTAAGTTAAAATATCATAAGTTTGTTAGATCTAAGAACACAAACTAACCTTAATAATTTCAAACTTAAAGAATATTAATTTTGTTTGTTCAAAGGACACAAACTACCAGAATTCCATATGTTAAAAATAAAATATGTTCAACAAAACTACATGGTTTTTATCTTGTTTGTTTTCTCAAAAAAGATTAAGAGTTATGTCAAGTTATTGATCATCATCATCAGAGAATTGTGGATTAGCCTTTATTTATTTGGTAATAAGAGCATCACCTCCTCCATTGTAGTTCATAGACCTACTTATTTTCACTTCAGGAGTTTTTGATGAGCTTGATACTTGTAGACTAATTACCTACATTTGTAAGTTAGTAAACTCAATAGGTGTTTATGAAGTGTGATGCGGCAAGTAAAAATAATATGAATCGTGTACATCATATTCCATAGATACTATTATTTTAGGCATGATGGATATAAGTATAAGTAATTTACTTGATTTCGGTAAGAGTTGTTGTTAAATTCTGATGAACCCATTATAACTTGAAAGTCCCCAGATTGATATTGGGTTCCCAAACAAATCAAAGGAGATTCCACCTATTTAGGAAAATTTGTTGTCTCTGAAAGCGAAAGAGACATACTTGACGGAACATTAATGCTTCTAGAGGTGGTATTCAATGGCCTCGGTTCAGATTGTTGAGAATGACCACTTATAATAGACACATGCCTTGATTGAGATTGTTCAGAATTACCACCAACAGAGGACTTAAGAATTGGTTGAGACATGTGATACAGTATTCAAAGGTTAATGTCAAACATATTGTTTACGAGCCTTGATTGAGGAATAAATTGTGGCATTCTAAGGCTCATACTTGACATGGATTGTCCTAGATTTTTTTAAGGTCTTGAGATCACTTGTGTGGGTTGGACAAAGATGGACACACTGCGGTTAGAAATTCCGTAAATTATTATATTTTCTTTTGAAACAGAAAAGTTCCTTTGTCTAATGGTGTTATACACATTGTCAAGTTTGGAAACCATATTTCCATTTAATATACCATTATTGGTCATGGTTCCGCTTGCATCAGAGATATCAGACCCAATAGGATTTTTCCCTTTTTATAACATTTTCATAAATAGATATGTGCATAAGAGCAGCTAATAAATATTATGATAATTTCCATATATGAATATATTGTTGTCCTTGTTCGCACCATCTAAAATGTTGACACTACTATAAGAATTGTTACCATTTCTATTTTGCTGACTCTTATTATCTTGAATAGATAATGATTTATTGACAAAGGGAAAGGTAGGAGTAAACAACTTATTAACACTATTGAGTTTGGCTGGTTGTGTTGTAGCTATGGGAATAAGTGTTGAGACTGAAATATTTTTAAATTTTTTTTGAAGTTAAAGTGTTTCCATTTGAATATTGTTGAAACTTTAAGCCTTATAATTTTTTGGCCGCGACCTTTTGAGCTATTGGTTCACAATCTTTCACACATCTTGGTAGACTATCATTGTGATTCCTAGGAGTTATTTTCAACTACTAATACAAAGCATCATAAATTAATGTTTAAAGCATAAATTATAAAATTTAAACTCTTGCTAACGATATATTAATTAATAAAGAAGATTACCTATAACTAAGGATAAATAGTGGACATATATAAGAATTTAATTAAAAACAAACGGTGTGTGTGTATACGCGCACGTGTGTGTTTTGTTGTGTATAGAGAAAGTTTTGTATTTTGTTGAAGAAAAGTTCATAATGAATTAACAATTAACTAAATTAATGTCTTTTAATTATGCACATATTACTTAATGAAATCTAGTTCACAAAGTGTAAGATTCACAAATGAATAACTTTTTAATATAATTTTTACCCATATAACTACCTCTTTCATATTTAGGATAAATTATAAAGTTATTCGTTAACCAACAATTAATTGATCCCAATGGTAAAGGATTTGGTTACCTTAAGCATGTGGTAAAGGGTTAAACTTTTGGATCATGCGTATCGAAAAAATATGGTTAGGAGGGGATTATCCACCTTGTGTGCATCATAGATTTCCCGACGGAGATTAGTCACTGCTAAGCGGTAGTAGAAATTTGTTGCTCTTCTTTCTTTCTTTGAGGCCCCTCACAATAGCTGTTCTGATGACCTTGCCCACAAAAGTCACATCTCAGATTTAATCTAGCAATTTTGTCATCATAATGTTTTATCTTGCAAGATAGCAAATACTTTTCATACAACACGGGAATGACCTCTTCCGAATCATCTAAGCGGATCATGTCTATCATTGCTACGAAACTTAGAAAAACATTTTAGAAAAAAAGTACAAAGTAAAAAACATAAAGAGCACAATATTTTTTTTTCAAATTTTTTAACAGAAAATAAAATAAATGAATAAATTCCTAAGTGAAATAAATTGCTTTGTCTAAATAAATCAACAATTCTCGACAATAGCGTCAAAAACTTGAATGACTCTTAGCAAGTTTACCATTAAAGTAATAAAATTTATAAATTCATTTCCACGGGGATAGTTTCCATCTCAACTCGAGAATGTAATTATAATGTAACAAATGGGGTATGCAGAACATATATATTTGAGTTATTAGAAAATAAAAATAAATTGTTTTAGGAAATATGCAGAACATATATACCTGAGGAATAAATTGTTTCCATCTTGCAAAACTTAATACATTCATTGTTCCTATAATCCACAACGCCTCTTTAATAATCTTAGATAGTCTAATTTTCTATGCTTTAATTGTAAAAAAGAAAATCTACAGGTTGTTAAACTTATGATTTCATAAAAATAGGTCATTCTGAAAGAGTAAATACATATCATGTTGTAGACTTTGCATCATCCATATCACCAACATAGTTTGAATCATCATATCTTATCACTAAAGGATCACCTTGTCCAGTATCAAACTTGATACCATGACTTGTTGTACCATTTGAGCACCTTAGTGAAAACTATATCACACATTAAGTAACTTACAACATTGAAATTGGAAGCCTTTGACATATACTCAACTTATGAATCTTTCTTTTGAGACTAGACTAATGAGACATTAAGGTGATTCTCCAATTGAGTATTCACAACCTTAGTATTAAAATTTGTCTAACATAGCTTTTATTAGAGAACCATAATTTTCTAACACTCATATCCATGTGAATTTCTATTTCAAGAATCTTTTTAGCACCACCTAATTATGCGATGTCAAACTCATGAGGCATTGGTTATTTACTTGCAAAATATGACCTATTAAGTTTTTGTTTTATATTTTCCTACAAAGATTTGAGTTTAAACTTTATTTTCAGAAAATATTAGTATGACTATTTGTGAGCCTAATTCATTATATTGTATTTTATGATGCTGGTTGTACAAATTGTGGTTAATAACAATTCAATCTTAAATCACAACCCTTTTTTTTTTTTTAAGGAATCATGGTAACATAACCCTGAAGAAAAAAAAAAGTAAATTATATTTCCCTCTCTTAAAATATGCTTGAATTACACTTTCTCTCCTCTCCACTGAGTGAAGTTTGAATTACATTCTTATTCAAAAATTAAACAATTTAAGAAGAAAACCAAAACAATTTCAACAACTGAGATCCAAAACATAAACAAAAAAAGATCCAATAACAATAACAGCTCCAACAATTTCAACATCATATTCTTCCTTACATGCATCATATTCATCATCCTTCAACATCATGTTCTTCTTCCTTCAACGACATATTCATCACATTGAATCACGCGCTTTTGGTTGAGTAGACATGGGCCTATGTTGGATTTTGAGACATAAGAATAAAACGAGTTATGAAGAAAAAAGAAGACAGGTTCTCTGTGAACAGGTTTGGAGAAATCTATTCTGATATACAACGCATTCCTTAGCAGCAAACTTCTTTTGTATCTATCACTACATCAGATCCAAAACTAACCAGCCTCTGTTATTGTTTCTGTGTTTGTTGAAGCTGTTAAGGAGGAAGGTTTTCTTTTTTTATTAGTGAGTTGAAATGGGTTTTCATTCTCTCTTCACCCATCATAAATTTCTCACTCTTCGTAATCAAACCCTTGACAAAGAATGGATCAATAAGCAAGGAAAGTGTGTTTATTTCTGGTTTAGATGGACAAAATGTGTTTGTTAAGATTGAATAAAGTTAGAATTTTGAGATTGAACACCTTACAATTGTTGAGATTTTTTTTTATGTTTTGGTTGAGAAGATTTGCGGCAAGATCCTCACCAACCACCGTCTTCACCATCCATTGATTCTGCTGTAATTCTAGTTGGTGGGTGGTGGATTTTGTTTAGTTGGTGAGTGAGTTTGTGGTTGTTGGGAGTAGAGAGAGGAGGAGGTAGTTGTGTTGTGTTTCTGGATTTTGAAGGATGAATAATATGATGTTGAAGGTGAAGACAATGAATACGATGGCTTTTCATGGGTTTTTGCATTTTTTTATTTCTTTTTTAATTTATTTAATTATGTAAATAATTAGCTGGCTTTTATTAAATTTTAATTCAAAAATTATCCATGTGGCGTCTATTGATTGGTCACGTGGACTTTGACCCGGTCAAAATCAGAGGGGGCCTATGAGTTGTAAAAGGGGACGAAGTTAGGGGGCAGGAAAGTGGTTTTTTTTAACAGGGGGCCAAAATTGCTACCATGACAAACATAGGGGGTCCAAAAATGCATTTAAGCCTTTCATTAACATATAGTTATAAACCCTATTATAAAATATGAAACAACAGAAAATAAAAATAGAATACGTGAAAAATTACTAGAGTTGATAGGTGGATTCTAGGGTGAGGGTCCAATTAGGTCCCTCACCGGTGAACCACGAGAAAAACACCAATAGATTAAATAAGTGGTTCAGATTTATTTAAATTAAAAGAGGGAACATGTAGAACTGCTCACATTCAATCATATTCTGCAATGGTTTCACCCGTTGTTAACCGTAATTAATTGTTACGAACCGAACCGAACCGAACCAAACTATTACAAATCAATTAATTCATTTTCACACAAAAATCTGAACCCTTTTTCTAAACCCTAATTGTATCTTGTTTCACCCTTCCAAACCTAGTTTTCACAGAGGCTGAAGGAGATTATGATAAGTTGAAGAAAAAAGAAAATCTTGAGCATCTCTATTGCCTCCCACACCACCCACTTAAAGGCTGGTCTCTACATTTATATGAATTTTTTGCACAATTGTTCTTGTCTAGCAGGTGTTGCTTTTAGTGTCATGAGGACCATGTTTTGGTTCATCTAATTCCTTTTTATATGGGAGTGTTGTTTATTTTTATCATATATTTAGTGTACTGATCTTGGATTTATAAAGACCATATCCATAAGGCTTGTAAATTTTCTTCATCGTCTTTGAAAAAAAGTTTCAAGACATGTTACTTGAAAAAAAAGAACCATACTAATTAAAACTAGATTAAAATCAATTCATTTTATAGAATTAAAAGGCCATGGCATGAACAGGCAATAGATGCAACATGATTAGAGAATGGTTTTTCAGATTTTTGT
>Ga0315914_1003920_pt1 | contig 22388 bp, 7 predicted proteins | sample MpolenodulesMG_FD_203920 | JGI IMG/M metagenome (GOLD analysis project Ga0315914, IMG submission 203920) | Medicago polymorpha root nodule microbial communities from Los Angeles, California, United States - elongated nodules | ecosystem: Host-associated > Plants > Roots > Nodule | place: USA...
CCGATGCCAGGAGCAAATGCTTAAATGGGAAAGTGAAGAATTTAAAAATTATTGTGAAGAAAAACATGGGGAAGGTATAATAACTAAACATAATACCACTATATATGATTAATCATTATTGTATAAATTGTCACTTAGAGACTATATTCATTAACAATCTGAAGAAGAAAGTCTACAAAACCAGGATCCGAATGTGCTAAATGTGAAAAAGTGCCTCCGGTATGTACATACTGAAGGTTCAAAATGTGTAAATTTAAAATGCACTAACGGTATTTATATACCGGATGTATTATAAAGGTTATTTTTGTATTTTTAGGGGGCCTAAAGAGATATTGGGGGGCCTAAAAAGCAATACTCGTATTGAGGATGTATAGACCTCAAATTCATTAAAATTAGGCCCAAAAGAAAGGCCCTATCATGCCGGAAAAAAATACAATTAAAAATATATCTACTTCTGCCATCCCTGGGAGGGGAACCACAACCACCAAGCATAACACCACCGAGTTTTACCACTGAGCCACACGTTCAATTGTTAACATTGCCATGCTATGCGTATATATTAATATTTTCAGTGCATTATATATTAAAAAAAATAGTTTGGGCCCCAAAATTGAGGAGACCTAGCTCTATAGAACTATTTGCACCTCCCCAGGGCCGTGCTCTTTAATATCTCATTGTGCTTCTAAATTATTTTATTCTCTAATTTGGAGGAGAGGGTTTGGGTAGGGGGAGAAGAAGAAAACAGAGAGATAAAGATAAGTATTTCATCTTATTTAAGAGAATATTTTTGTAGAGAATAATAAGGGAATACTCATGATAGTAAATTTTTTATTTTGATATCAATAGAAATTGAATTGAAATTTATTTAACTCCTCCAATAATTTTGAATTTCTCTATTTCGATGAGATTTTGTATTATGAAAAAATAATTCCTCCCTCCAAGTGGACGGACTATCATTTAATATTTATTCTATTTTTCTTCCTCATTCCTTTTACACAACTTTTCCCTCCCCTTCCCTCCTAAACTTTCAAATAAATTTTAAACCGTTGGAATGTAAATCATATCTTTCTCAACAAGTGTATTCAATTTTTATTTTATTTTATTATGTTGTAGCACTAAAATAAACTTCGAAGCATGAAAAAAAGTTGATCAAGCCAAAAAGGTTTCTGATTACACTAGAAAGTAAAAGCATCATTGTAGCACTAAAATAAACTTCAAAACATGAAAAAAAATCAGACATTGCATAAATTCATAGCCAAGGCGATATTGGAAAATAACTCCACTGCTCATTTTCCGAAAAGAACTCATAACAATAGTCATAAAATTCTGAGTTATCTTGGTCGGTACCAAGGCTTGTTGAGACATCAAAGTTTTCGCCATCGATCGTTGGGACGTACAAAGAATACACGTCTTTTGTTTGAACCGCTAAAAGGTCTGACTCAGTACCAATTGATTTCTCAAATTTTCCTGCATTGAAATCAAGAGTCCTATAAGTTAACTCAATTATACAAAATAAATACTAACTAAGATTATAAAAGTCATTGACCTAGGGTTGCATTTGTCTGGTCGGGGTTCACCACTTCAATTATTGGCAAGTTTTCCCCTTCACTAGTTGCGAAGGTTTCATCAATTGAGAAAGAAGGTGACATGAAATGATGATTTTCCCCTTCGGTTGTTAGCAAGTTTTCCCCTTCACTAGTTGGGAAGGTTTCATCAATTGAGAAAGAAGGTGACAGGAAATGATGATTTTCCCCTTCAGTTGTTAGTACATTTCCCCCTTCACCAGTTGGGAAGGTGTCATCAATTGAGAAAGAAGGTGACAGGAAATGATGATTTTCCCATAGTTTTAAAACTCGGCTCGGTCATCGACTCGGCATGGGTACTAGGTCAATGGGTTAATGGTCGAACCACTGAGTAACTAGTTGAACCACATGACTGAATCAGATTAAACCGGATAACTCGGTTATATGACCCGGTGTTAAGATTAAATTTTTATAGGTATTTAACCAGATTAGATCGGATTGAACCGATGACTCGGCCACTTAAAAACTAAAAGAGCCTAACATGTAATATATATTTTATAGTTATTTTTTTAAAGGGTATAGCTATATTTTGTTGACAGAAAATAGATTTTTTTCATATCTATTAATATTAATATAATATCTAGATTTTTAAAAATAATAATTATATGAATCCCCTAAAACATTATATGTATATTTTTAGGGGGATATTTATCATTATTATCGTGAAAATATGACATTTAAAGATGAAGTTGTCTTTTTGAAGAAAAAAAAAAGGATGTGTTTTTTGCATTTCAGAAAATGAAGATGGAGGATAACTACATATATAATATATTTCACATTTATACCAAAAAAACAGTTGGTGCAGTGGTTAATTTTCCAGTGATTCATTTTCATGTATGCGGTTCCAATCCTAGATCATACAATTTTTTCAAATTTTGATTTTCTCTGCAAAAGTCAAATTCGGAAGTGCGCGCATTTACTCCGGCGTTAATTAGCATTTACTCCAGCGTTAATTACACATTTAACGCATATTAAATTTAATAAATTACTAATTATGGCAAAAAAAACAGATTTTCTTTTTACTAAACGGGATTGGACCAAAAAACCGGCCGAGTCACCGATTTTAGCCGGTTTTTAACGAGTCTTACCGGTTTGCGCCGGTTTAATTACATGGCCGATCTGATAAAGGGTTCGAACCGGCACACCCTTCCGGTTCCCGGTCTCTCAACAAATGCAGTGTATTATATGCGGAAGTTTATTACATCTTCATTTTATCAATTGAATTCGATGTCGGTTGTTCTAAATATATTAAAACAAGTAGTGTGTAATTAAAATTTGTAAAAGTAAAAAATTAATTTATATTTTTTTTTCATTTCAATATTATTGTTACTTTATGATCTCTAACAATTGGTAAACAATGTCTATATTAAATATTATTTTGAACACGAACACGTGCGCGCGCGCGCACACACACATATTAAATAGGTCGCTCACTAACAGAGTTGATTATAGCAAAAGAGAATATACTCTCATAATATGACAAACCAAAATTTGATTTCTACCTGACAAAATACTCATATTTATTTAGTGTCTAACATGCATCATATAGAAGTACTTCCGATTGAGGGAAGTTATGGAATTTTTTTGTTAATTTTGTCTTATTCACACTAAACGTATTTAAAAGGGCTCTATTTAATTTTCGCTTTAGGCATAAAAATACATTGGGCCAACCCTGGGTTTACATACGGTAGATCCCAATAGAAATTTTAATGTTACTGTTGATTTTGCCACCTTCCTCTTATTGGCAGCTGATAGGAATGTATTGCCTCTTTTTAGTTTATTATTATTTATTTATTTTTATATTTCCCAGCAATTTGAAAGACTTTTTAACTTGGTTTTAACAGCAACCAATTTAAAAAGTGGCCTCAAGTAAACCCATAAACTCCTTTTACAAGAACAACATTACTCAATTTTACAACAACAATGACCAGTTTTACAAGCTTAATTTTATAACAAGTATTATTCCTACTAGCTACACGTGCATGCCTGTAAGAAACTTTAATATTTACTTATTAGTAGCTAACTACAGAGCCTACTCGTTTCCTTTTTTGAGTTTTGTTTCCGTTTATGAAAGTTAATATTGATTAAGTCATATTTCCGTTAGTAGAAAAAAACTATGACTGGGTTGGATTCGTGTTAGTGGTGGTGGGGATCCTGAGTCTCCCGGTTATCTACGCTCTCATAGCCCACTGCATGAGGAAATTTTGTACTCGCCGCTCCGTCACGGTTGCTCCTGTGTCCACGGAGATGGCAGCATTGCATGTTTAGGAATGCTCATTATAGACTATTATGTTTAGAAAGCAAATGTATTAATTATACAAAAGTCTATTTATATTAGACGAAGTTATTTGTACACCAGACTAACTAAAAATACTTGGATTATATACACTTTGCGTATTAATACATATCTTTCAATAAAAAGTGCTTTGGCACGATATGAACTCTTAGCATTTCAAGACAATCATCATGTATCTCTCTTGTCCATGTTTTCCTATCATTGTCGATGACAATGAGTTCCACAAGTAAATCAATGGAAACATTAATAGAAATTTTCATTTTGAACTTTCTATAAATAAAAAAGGAAGTTGAGGTTGATGATATCAAACAACTATTTCAAAATGGACAAAGAAATAATGTGTTGTTAAGAGCAATAATCACACTAGAAGAAAGAATATCACCATATAGTCTGTTAACACTTTATGTCTTTATCGTTTGCTCATAAAAAATATTCCTATCTTAACAGATAGCATTATGATTTATGAAATGTCTTGAGAGTTGGGAGTAAGAAAATTAAAAACAATAACTTCAAGTTGACGATATTTCCTTTTGACAAGTAGCAAGTAGTAAATTATGAGAAATGCTAACATCATATATTTTAACACACACTTTTTAATACACTTTTTTTGATTGATTAAAATTTACATAGGACCTAAATAATTTGATGAAACCTATGTGAATTTTAACTAATCAAAGATGATGTGTTAAAATATGTCGCTAGCATTTCTTAGTAAATCATTATCTAGTCGGTAAAATTAGAAAACCTCATGTCTTCTGTTCTCACTTCTCATTATCAATACCTATGTTTTTTTAAGCACAATATGAACTCCATCCGTCTCATATAAGCAATAATTCTTTTTTTTAATTCATTGAATAACTAATGTATATGATCAATATTATATAAATCAAATACATTAATTATTCAATTCATCTAAAAAAGGAAAGTTCGCTTATAAATATAATCAGGGGGAATATATAAAACGAAGTTAAGTTATATACACGACTATCTAAATAATTAAGCGTATACATATCTTTCAATAATAAATGCTTTGGGGACATTGCCCATCCCCACACCCGTGTTTATAAAAGATGCTTGTACCCGTCTTCATACCTTATGCTCAATAAACTTGGTGTCCGTCTCTGTACCTTTAGGCAGCTAAGCGCTTGTATCGGTGCTTATTACCTGCACTTTAAAACAAAAAGACAATAAATAAGAGAAAAAAACATCACAAGGTAATTAAAATATAATCTAAAATCTTTCCAATCAACATATAAATATTACACCTTGTAGTATGTAGCCAATAAAAAACATCTAAAGTGTAAAAATAAATGTATGTTACAATAAATATCAAAAACTTAATTAGTATTATATAAAATTATAATTATAATTATAGTCTATATAATTTGTAGGCATTGGAACGAGCTGTGCAATAGAATATTCGTACTCGAATCTCTAAAAAAAAAAAAGAATACTTGTACTCGTACTCGAACTTATATCCATTTAAATTTACGGATAATATATTATCCTGACTCATGTTCATATCCAACAATATGAATATTTACCTGTCCATTGTTGTTATTTTTGTGGATATCCACTAGAATTGGGTCGATTGCCATCCTAGTGTGAAAAACACAATCGGTGAAAAACACATGGCAAGAGATGTCGACAAGGTACATTATCTTTGATGAGAATCTATTATTGAGACGTTCAAATTAAGGAATGTTTTATGTACTTTCAAGCTTGGTCGTTTTCTCTTCTTTCTTAGCCCTCATAATCATATATCATAAATAGAAACGGCAGAACAAACACAAAAAAGTAGTCTGGTTCCTTTGAGTTGTTTAAGAATTAATAAGGTCATATAATCACTTTTAAGCTAAAAAAGCTGTTTTCATTTTGTAATCAACGAGTCACTAAATGTCAAACACAAACGTTTACAAAGTTATTTTGCAATAATTCTAAATCCTAAATGGAATATATTTTTCTCAATTGCACCTTTTTTCACAATCTATATTATCATTGTTAATTACCTTTCTGACTTGTGCTTGTAATTATACATGTTTAAGATGTCTTTGGCCTAATGCTTCATTATTCCCAATGACGGTGAGAATCTATCTTTAACACATTTCATCATTGTCTTTCATTTCTATCATGTCCCTAAGGCAGGGTCCATATATTTACTCTAGAAGCAATTGCTCTAAGGTTAATTCAACGCCTCACTTTAACATTTTATTCAACTATAATCACCACGCATGATTGTTGTCTACCCAATTTCGTTTCTTTAGATTCTTTGATTTGGTGTCAATTGCAAAATAAATCAACTTAGCTATCATTTATGTGATAAACATTTAAACAAACTATTTAAAGTTGCATAAAAAGAAAACATAAAAATAAAGATAAGTAAAAATGTATCGATTGATTGATTGTCTCATATTTATAAACTTTTACTAAATAAGAAACTTACCCAAACTTTTTTGCCATGTTCTTGAGCCATTAACTCACACATTACATCTTTATAAGATCATGATTAACACTACTAACATAGATAACAACTCGTCAGCTGAGTTACATCTCAAAAACCACTTGGAAGTGTCTCATATGATTTTTAAAGCTGACAAGTATATTACTATATCTATAGGTATCCGTTAAGTGGATAATCCACGAATTTTAAAGAGCGAACAACTTATGATATGTTAACATTTGTATTTATATATCAGTTAAAAAATATGATTAAAGAAAGTCATGTGAATAACACACATTGTAAAACTAGGACATGTATTTAGAAACAAATGGAGTATTTAACTATCACCATTAATAAATTTAAAATTTTGTTATATTTACATTAATTGCTTAATGTGGTATGTTTCTTATAAAAGTAAATATATTTAACTATAATAATTAACTCAATAGCAGTTTGATGAGATGATAAATTATCTTTACTATTTAACTAAAAGTCTCAGTTTAAATTCAAAGGTAAATATACAATAATGTTAAGGGAAATGCTAAAGAGTGCCCTTGAGACATTGGTTAAGATAATAAAAATAGAAATATTAAAAGTTATGAATTTAGCTTTTTAAAAGTTAAAATATTATTGAATCCAAATATAACCGTAATGTTAAATCTCTTAAGCAAAAGCTATGCCATCTACTATTCTATATTTTTTTTCATGTAATTAAAGATGGGATGTAGTAGGAGGCCGTACGTAACACCATTATATCGCGGCATTGACATTTGACAAAGCTTGAACATTGAGGTGGACATAAATTAAAGAAGATCCAATTCAAAATAATAATTACCTTTATCCTTGAGTTGGCCGCCAATGCCATGGGAGCAAGGGAAAAGAACTTTTACATATACTTTGTTTTTTTGACTTGATTACACTTTTGCCCCCTAAGTTTTTTAAAGTTGTGATTTTGACACCTAAAAAGAACTCTTTTCAAGCCCCTTAAGTTTACTTTCTGTTGCAATTTTAGCCCCTCATGGCAATTTTAACCTCCTAAGTTTACTTTTTGACTCGAAATTAGGGGGTCTGGGAAGGATGATTGAAGGATGAATGAAGATGAATATGATGGAAGAAGAAGAAGAAAGTAAACAAATTAGGTGTTGGTGATACTCTATAAAATCTGATAGACCTCCGTAATCCAATGGTCTCTTTTTTAAGGGGATCAAAATTATCAAAATTGGATAAAGTGAATTAAAGAAATAAGTTAAGGGACGTGTTTAAGAAAATTAAGATTTATGAGAGCAAATTGAATAAAAGAAATAAGTTAAGGGACCGGCAGATCAATTAAGCCCTTAATTACCAACATCAATAATGTTTAATAAAGGAAACACATAAATTGAGATTGTTGTTAAATACGTGAATGGTGTGGGAATACTAGGAATTAGATGTGGATGCCTTGAGTCTAATGGCAAAGTGTTAACGTAGAACTTGCCTGCCCATTCTAGCTTTTGTTCATCAGATACAACAAACAATTGACCAAATTCTTGTATATCATTTGGTGTTTGCCAAAATTTCTTCTTCTTCTCTTCCATTGAAAGGTTGAAGAATTGTTCAACACCAATCTTCATATTTTCAACCAATGAAGTGTTGACTCCATGGTTAATCAGCTGTAATTAATTTTCAAATTATCTTTTTTTAAAGGCAAACTAATTACAAAATTATCTTGTTATGTACAAATTAATTTTTTCCTTGGACAGTAGTAATTAAATCTTAATTACTTGCTTTATTTTGAATGTATGAAATCTATACCTAAAAATAAATTGTAGATTTTTATTTCTTTAAGTTTGAGACAAATATAAGAAAAAATAATTCAAGTTCAAGAGGCATTTTGCAAAACTTTAGGGAGGTGTTTGCAAAACGTCATGTTGACTAACAGAAGAATTTGATAGAGTGGGTAAATTGATTAACGTTGTGCAATTTCAGAGGAGTAATTGAAGTTTTGTCAACATTAGAGAGTTATTGATAAAACTTACAATTTTAGAGGTAATTGTCTATTTACTCGTAAAACTTCAGATAAAGATATATGCTTGTTACCAAGAAAATATTAAAAGAAATGCAAGAATGCTTACATATCTATTTTCAAGTGGTTACATAAAATCATTGTTAATAATAATAGAAAAAGCAAATTCTTTAAAAAAAAAAAAAAAAAAACTCTCTCTGTCTAAAGTATAAGTCATAGTCAACTACTCCACACATGTCAATACATAACTTTGACCATTGATATCTTTAATTATATATAATAAAAAATTATAAATTTTTTATATTTTAAAAATATTCATTGAGACTAATCAAACAACATCTTATATGCTAACATTTGTATTTATATATTAGTTAAAAAATATGATCAAAGTAAGACATATGAATAGTGCACATTGTAAAATTGCGACAGGTATTTTGAAACGGATGAAGTAATAGAAAACTCATACAGTTGATGGAAAGATTGTTTTTACCAAAGAAAATGGACAGGCGAGGTCGGTCCCCAACCATTAACGTCGTTTTTGTGCAACCACTTAAAAATAAGGGTTAAATATGTTTTTGGTCCCTATAAATATATCAACTTTTCGTTTTAGTCCCTCTAAAATTTTCTTTCAACTTTTAGTCCATATTTTAAAGTTAATTTTGTATTTTTTAATGAAATTGTGTAGAATATTGTAAAAAAAATTAGAATTTTTTAACAAAACACAAATTAAATATGAATTTTTATAACAAAACACAAATTAAATATGAATTTTTAACCGTAAAAAATATAAAAATTCATATTAAATTCATGTTTTGTTAAAAAATTCTAATTTTTTTTGGGGAGACATTCTTATAATATTATGAATTTTTCTGCAATTTTTTTTTCTTCAAAAATATGAATTCTACATATGAGTTTACATATTTATAGGGACTAAAAGCGAAGATGGAAAATGTGTAGTTATGACCAAAAGTGAAGATGAAAAATGTTTTAGGGACTAAAAGCTGATGAAATTTTTTAGAGGAACTAAAACGAAAAGTTCACATATAGATCAAAAACATATTTAACCCTAAAAATAAACATGTAGACATTCTTCCATTTTTATTATTATTTTCTCGATAACAATTAACATAGCTCTAAGATAAATATCGTTATTGTTGAGTTTAATAACAATTTTTTTTTAGCTAAAACATTTCAATATTTCTTGTCAGCCGCAACCAAGCCAAAGGGACTACATTTTTTTTATGGGTCTCCTTAACAAATGTTTTAAAGATATTTTTTAAGGGACAAAAAAAAGTATTTTGAAAATACAAGTCAAACACATATTAATGTCATAACTACGCAATTTTCATGTAAAAGTTATTAGTTTTGGATGCATAACAATAATCAAAGAGTATTTGTTAGCATTTCATTTTTTTATCATAAAACTTTTATGGTGGGTGGACCGTGTCTCATTTTAAGATAGCTAAAACTTCATACTTAACACTTACAAAATGAGTGCATTTTAAGTATTTATTTTACTTTGATTATATAACAGTAGTTCCATTTTTTTTTTGAAAATGCCAAAAAAAGAATATGTATTAATCACTTAAAACAAGTTGATTCAGCACAAGAAGTACCGAAATCAACTTGATAAGAAACAAAGTTATAATACAATGAGCAAAGAGACGGAAGCAAAACAAGGAAAGGAAGCAAGCTAAGAAACAACAGTTAGATAAGAAATAGGATTAAGCCTCCAAAATGGGTAATCAAAATCAAAAGTGACGTATTTCGACTTCAACCACCAATCTTTTCTCTGAAAAATTTCGTTTACGCTCCTTTCAAATTACCCAAACAATGGAAAACTAAATAATGTTGAGAGAGAACTGAACTCTATTTGAAAATTCTCCTGGACCACCAAAATGAGTGAGCTGATGGAAAAAGCTGCCATGAAAAACCATAGAGAAACCTAACTAGTTTGAAATTAGATACCAAAGTCTTCTAAAAAAAATCACAATTAACAAATCAATGATCTCTATCCTCATGATAACCACAATTCGCAACACAACCCTAGTCATTGTTAGCTAAAACACGCTTCCGAACTAGATTATCATTTGTTGCAACCCGATGGAGAAATAGCCACCAAGCAAAAATAGACACTTGAGAGGAACAAACTTTAACCACAAGAACTTAATATTATTTTGATAATTGTTATCTTCCACCTATGTCAAATAATAATAATAAGAAAAACTAACAGTATAGCAATGAGAAACATGTAACTCCAAAATCATATATCGCCCTTTCCCTCATGCAAAATAACTGATGATATAAACGCGACACACTACCCCAACAACTCCTCCTCCCAAGCAAAAAGTATCCTACGTCACTTCCACGCCTCACTATTCACACCCCAACCCAAAGAAAACATATCTGTTACTGTTGCCAATTTATTTTTCGCTAACTCAATCAACCTATTACATGTAATTTTCAGAGATGTCCCTTCAATTCAACCCATGGGTCTATCCAAAATAAAGTAGAAGTACCATCAACAACCTCAAAACTAATATATCAATCAACCACCCTCCCTCTACCTAACCAACACCGTCTCTATCATTATTGTTAGTCTGCCATCACACGTAATTACCTCCCCCCCTCCCCGCCATAATGAGCACTTAAAACCCTATACCATAAACCTCTCCCGCTCCACTAAAGTCCTCCAACACCATTTACCCAGCAAAGTAAGATTAAACTCCTTCAATTTTCTAACCCTCAAACCACCTTCTTCTTGTTTCAAACAAACAATATCCCATTTAATCCAAGATACCATTGATATTTTTCTTCCCTTTTTCCAAGTTTGTTTTGTTAAGTACTATACGTTTATTTCAATACCAATATTCAAGATGATGCTCAAACACCTCGGTTACCAAAGGTTTGAATCCTCTCCCACAAGCCTCTCTCCAATAACAAAAAGGTGAGAGAAAATTACAAAAAAGAGAGGAGATAACTTAGTGAAAGAGAGTAAGATAAAAATTATATGTTGTAGAGAATCCAAATCGCAATTTTCATGCAACCGCGGACGCTCGTCGGCATGTACACATACAATAATGAGTTTGGAGAAATGCTAAAGAGTGTCTTATAAGACACTTGCTAAATAAATAAAATTAAAATAAAACTTGAAAAATGGTGTATTCAACTTATTAAATCGACTTTTTTAAGGTTTAAAAATTTTAATTTTCAAATTAAAGTTTACATTTTTTGTTTTCTTAACTAATGCACTTAAAAATTAGTAGAACACTTGTTAACACAAGTTTTATGTTTGAATGTACAATTTGCTTGTAAAGGTTACCGTTTTGCTTTCACCAACAAGAAACATAGGAAAAAAAAAGGTCACACACTCCGTGATTGAGGTCATAGCAACGGTTTAAACTTTAATCATGGTAAATCATGAACCTATTTTTAACACTAAATGCTACTCCAATTGACCTTAATTTTGTTCAGAACTCCAATTGATGATTTTGACTATAGATCACTGCCTTCCCCAATTAGAATCTTGTTTGATTTAATCATTGTGTCTTGGCGGCAGAACCTTTGTGCATTTTGTGGAAAAAAACGTGTGAGGTGTGAACATGTATATACTATGGGTAGTGTTATAACCTGTGCCCTCAAGTTAAACAACTTAAAACGGAAATTAAAAATAAATTTTATATTGAAAATATATTTTTTGAAACATTTAAAATATTGAATGCACAATTTCTAAACAAAAACTTCTACTTTTAACTTCTTACCTTATATCTCAAAGACACAAGTTAACATTTCCCGTATACTATAGCTGTGATTTAAGCATCTATTTTTCATGTCGATGTCTCACATTTCTTTTAGTAAATGTAAAGTTAATTTATTTCATTCAAAGCTGGAATATCTCACATTTAAAAAGCATAATAATCTCAAGTTTCGGATCACTTTATGGCCAACGAATTTCATACTTAGCAGCCGCAAAGATTTCATACTTGAACTTAATTTTCTTTTCATACATTATGTGGACTAACAGCTACAGCTACTATATCTGGTGGTGATACTTTAACGAATAAAAATGAGTTAATTACATGGTCAAAATATTAATTCGTTTATAACGCCAATGCTTTTTTTAGAGGATATTATGTCAATACTGATATGCATATGTTTTTTAATAAGGGTATCTCACGGCAGAAAGTAAGAGATTAATATTAAGACTTATTTAGGAGCCAAAATATATACATTACTCTTTGTTATCAAGTATCCACTATCAATATAAACTATGTACCCTATCAAATCAAATGTGTATTGTCTCTAAAAGTATTACAACTTTTCGTTTTAATTTCCTAAAGTTTGATTCGTAAGTAAAATCACGTGAAAGAATTCGAGTTTGATTTACCTGTAGAATAATTTCTTTGTTTGGTGTTACAGAGATTTTGATATCTCTATGCTAGTGCACATGTATCAATTTGCCGCTGACATAAAGAATGTTTAGATCGATGCTTTGGCTTAACTTCTTCAATCAAACCCACCCTTGATTGTTGATCTTCAAGAATATGCTTCAAACCTTCAACTTGAGTCTCACTTGCAAAAACAATGCTATGAACTACATAATCCTTTAGTCTCCTTTGATCCTATAAGTCACTCAACATTTGAGTCTCCTTTAATTCAAGTAATATTTCTGGCTCTCACACCCAGTGTATTGGGTAAAGAAACCTCAAAATCATAATATATACGTGTTCAATCAATCAAGATGTATGTGAAGTCTGATTATGAATTATTTAATTATTAGAGATCAAACTCAGGCTACTTATTAAGGTCATCTCTTTAAATAAAGAGAAAATTTACCATATATACATACACACACAAATTACATAACCATTTTTTGTAGTGTTCATAAAATTGATAGAAAGTACCTTTTGAGTGGTGAATCAATTAAAAATTGCACTTGAATGTTCGTTGTCTTCACATTAAACAAGATGCCATTATGCTCCAACCAAATACACCACACTGTTGTTAGTCATCCTCTATATAAGAATAAGACCTTATATGCAACAAACACAAATATAAATAGATAATGTTAAGCTCCATGCAAGCTATAAATAAATAAAATAATGTTAAGCACGAAATTATAGGGCTGGCGACTGTATATGTTGTTTTTTTAGAGAGTTTCTTTAACACGAACCTTCCAAAAAAGTTTAAAGATGCCCTTACATATTTTAGTAAAATAGTGAAATTTTATAATAATTATAAAAAATGAAAGAGATATATGATTTACTTAAAATTCACTAAAAATTATAATAAATGTCTACATTTGGATTATTTTTTGGACACCTGTTTTTGAACCCGTACGTATATGATCATATATAGAGAAGACCTACCCCTATAGTGTGTATATCTCTCTCTCTCTCTCTCTCTCTTCAATAATGCAGATTTTGAGCAGCCAATTTTAACCTTTTGGAGGGATTTTATTCATAAAATACATGGTGGTAGCATGGACCCGCAAGCAGAATAATAAATAATCAAATGCCAGCAAATTAACACCATGGATTGGAGAAGATAATCTTCTTATTCTAACCTCTGCCAGCTTCTTCACAAATATCTCTAGCTACCAAATTAAGCCCACCATTCATTTCATTTACATATATTTTATATCTCTGTTCGTGCGTTGAGTGTGATTGTATGTATTCACAAACGCACCGACGTATACATGCAATGTAGGACAATATATATAACAAATGGATCATTGAAAAATTAATAAATGGTATATTCTCCAATGTAAAGGGATATTGATTAATATAACTTCTTTATCCTTACTTTTTTCAACATTCACAAAACTTAATTACCACAATAATAATCACTCGGTGTTTTTATACATATGTGGATCATGCATGTAGCTTCTGTATGTATATATGGTACAATTTAATACAAAAGTGTTTATGTAAAAAATTATACTAGCTAGTACATAATATTAATTAATTAAGTAATTAGGCATGTGGAAAAATAAGGATCATAAAAAATTAACTTCATATTCTTAATAATATGCAATAGTTCCCAATCAAACTTTTTGCTCATAAAAACAAACACATCAATAGGAGAAAATAATTAATTATATGGTGAGGGAAAGAGGGGAATCATCATAATATTTCCTGTGCTATCAACATCTTACTATATATTTTTCCTACTTTGTTTCACCAACAAGGGAAAAAGTTGAACAAAAAAACAGTTCATAAATGGTGAAATACATCAAAATTAGCTTCAATATTACTTAGATCTTCTGACAGTGACGTTAAAGGATATGTATTGAAATCTATTGAATTATTATGACTCAGCAACTGTCCTTCTTGCCATGAACTTGTCTTGTTGATGAATTCTTCACCTTCCCATGAGATTAATCCACCTGCATTTTCATTAATCATGTTGCTCATTTGATAATAATCACTCATGGTTGAAGTACTATTGCTTGAACTTTCATTCACCAAAGGAGAATTAAATTTGGAAACTGAGTTGTTGATGTTGTCTGAAAACTCTGAACTATTTAAACAAGGCATTGAAGAGAAGAAATAGCTTGAATTGGTTCCAAATTGGTTCTGTTCAAATTGTAATTGACTTGGCTGATAATAATTGCTCATACTTAAATTGTAGTGAAATGAATCAAAATCAAATGTTGGCTTATTCATAAGAAATTTTCTTGAACCTTCTGTTAAAGATAATCCACCAATATTATAGTGATTAATCAAATCACTCATTAGAAGTGCTTCTGAGTATTCATGTGAGGATTCTAGCATTGTGTGTTGTGTAGCTAAAATTCTTTGAGGTTGAGAGTGAGACAGTGGCATTAGCATTGATGGTTTATCCTTCTGTTCGTTTATAAGAGATTCATTATTGATGAAGGGTTTATGTGTAGCTGGATCAATCCCTTGTTTCAATAGTTTCTTCTTCAAACTTGAATTCCAAAAGTTTTTTATCTCATTATCTGTTCTCCCTGGTAATTGTGCTGCAATTTGAGCCCACCTGAGACATTTGAAGCATTATTTAACAATAACATGCTTGAACATTTAACAGCTTTATTCTTCAATGTACATAATATATGTTACCTATTTCCAAGTGCTTCATGAAGATTGATAATAAGATCTTCCTCTTGTTTTGAGAACATTCCTCTCTTCAAATCAGGCCTCAAATAGTTGATCCATCTTAATCTGCAACTCTTTCCACATCTTTGCAACCCTGCAATTCACACAAAAGTGAGTTGTAAAGGAAAAAAGATAAGGATTTTTTTCTTGCATATGTTGATAACTTGATATGTAAGTATATATATTAATATTAATATTACCAGCTAGTTTAGGAACAGAACTCCAACATCCAACACCAAACATGGTTATGTAATTGAAAAGCTTCTCATCTTCTTCAGGGGACCATAAACCTTTTCTTAGTTTTTGCTTTAAAGAACAGAAATGGCGACCCATGTTTGTGAGGACAATAGAAAAAAGGACACAAAGGACAGTGTTTCTTAATTATGGAGAAAGGCTCTGAACAATGAAGTGGTGACTGACTATATATAGTGAAATTACCCCTGTGGTTTTGTCATTGAAACTCTTATATTATGAGTTGAAAATATACTATTGTGCTAAAAAAAAATTAGGGTCTTGTTAACTAGTGACCTGAGACACTAGTTAAAGAAACAAAAAAGGAAATATTTACATTGAAAACATCATTCTTTACATTTTTTAAACTTTGACTACACAAGTTCTAATGTACTTATACTATATCTGGTTTCCTTAATCAGTATCTCAAACCACTAGTTAACATTTTCCAAAAAATTATATATACGCTAAAATAAACCATCAACAACATACCAAAAAGTAACCATCAATCTAGTATGTAATTGTTATAGTCAAAAAGTTAGTATCTAAGCTATACTCTCCAATATAATACCTAAATAATATAAAAACTATGCAGTTTTATATGAAATTCGTCAATTTAATCTTTAAAAATTAAAATATATAAATTTTGTTACGTTATTTCCTAATTTCTTAGTAATATATATTAAATTATCCCTAAAAAAATATATATTAAAAAAACATACATTAAATTTGATAGATTTTATATGGAGTACTTGTTAGGACTTACATCCGTAAAGAGAGCCAAACCAACATCCACGACAATTTTCACTATGTTGGCACTGACTCGATGATAGCCCTTTCTTTTTTGGCGGCTTCACTCACCTATCAATATTCGGTGGAAAAACTTAATCCAGTCTATAGGTAGCCAATTACGTGGTCCAACTCTCAACGAAAACACCAATTGTTGAAGACTTAAGTCCATGGGAAGAGCCTAACCTAAAAGACTAGTCTATTAGTTGGGAGAGCTTCATGACTTAAGTATCATTTCAAACACTTTTATTTTAGGTGGGAGAGCCTCCTAACAATATTTTATTTTATGAGCTAATCGTCATATTTATATATTTTAGAAAAGAGAAATTGTATAATTATCTTTTTCTAAAAGTCTTTCTACCATTCACTTTTCTATCGAGTGAAATACATATATGAGTATCATTTTTTTATGTAAGATTTATTTTTAAAGTGTGATACATACATAAATTTCATTCAACAAGTGAATGAGTGTTATTGAGAATAATTGAAAAGAGTGTGATAGTTAAATTAAGGCTTAAATGTGTGTTTAGTCCCTGCACTTTCACCCAATTTTGGCATTGGTTCCTGCGCTTTTTTTTGTTTGGCATTGTTCCATGCACTTTGTAAAATTTTTGGTTTTAGTCCTTCTATTAAGTATCCGTTAAAAAAAACCAAAACTAACGGTGTGCCACATGGACCAATCATGGCACGCCACGTGGCACACTATAAGACAAAAAAAAAAATTCAACTTTTTAATTATTATTTTATTCATTATTTTTTAACTTAAAATATCATTAGTCCCTGCACTTTTAGCATTTTTTGATATTAGTCCCTGCACTTTGGTATTGGTCCCTAATTTTTTTTTAAAAAAATATTCAATGAAATTATTATGTTTTATTATTGTTTTGTTCATTATTTTCATTGAGAGTAATCATAAAAAAAATCAAAAAAAATATTTTTAGAGAAATATATTTTAGTATAAACCTATTTTTGATTTTTTTTTATGATTATTCTCAATAAAAATAATGAACAAAACAATAACAAAACATAATAATTTCATTGAATGTTTTTTTAAAATAAAAAATAAAAAATTCAGGGACTAATACCAAAGTGCAGGGACTGATATAAAAAAATGTTGAAAGTGCACAGACTAATGATATTTTTAAGTTAAGTTAAAGAGTTGATTTTTTTTTGTCTTTTAGTGTGCCACGTGTCACACCGTTAGTTTTGATTTTTTTTTTTAACAGATATTTAACAGAATGACTAAAGCCAAAAGTTTTATAAAGTGCAGGGATCAAAGCTAAAATTGGGTGAAAGTACAGGGACTAAACACACATTTAAGCCTTAAATTAATTAATTCTATATTACCCGTAGATGAGGGTGCTAAAACTCATGAGGAAATAATTGTATTTGTGATGATTTAATTATTTAAAGAGAAAATGGCAAAATATTATATTAGATCCAGACTTAAATGTAAGCCAAAATGATAGATCCTATTAAAGTTAGGAGAGGAGAAACCTGAGGAACATAAAAGCAATCAAGTGGGATTTACGCCAAATCCGGTGATGCTTGAATGGATTAGTTTTTAAGAGGTCCCTATTTCCCTTTCTATAAAAAGAAATTAGAAAAAAGTAACCCATCAACAAAAAGCAAATAGAAAAAAATTGTTTAAAATGTTGATGTTTTTAACTTACTTAAATGTTAAAAACAAAAAATTGTATTGTCTCGTAAAAAACCGCAACAACCGAATCAACCCAACCATATGGGTTTGGTTTTTACTTCGTAAGGCATTCGAACCAAACCAAGTTGCATATTTTTTATCTTGCAGTTCAGATGACTTTTAGCCTCAAAATTGAACCCGACCACACCACAAACACCCTAATCAATTTTCTGTAGCCTAAACTTCAAAGTGAAACTTGTGATTGCAACAATTTCTCAATACCGGTCTTCTTTTGTGATGCGAAAGATCAGACAGTGTTGCAAACACATAACATACTAAGAAATTATACCTCTGACCAAACCAAAAGCTCTGATGTCAATTGTTTAGGAGTCTGGGGTCGCGAGAGAATCAACGAGCCCAAATGCTCAAGGACCTCAAGAGATTGAGACACCACATCTCCACTCAAAACCTTAAAACATTAGGTATACATATAAAATCTCTTATAAAAAACATTGTACCCACATATTTTTGACATAAATACACATTTAATTACTCACACTTGAAACACGACAATCTTCTCTGCAAGTGTGTGTTCACACATCCAACATCAGGATCCAACACATGATCCACTCTCGTCCCCTACCAAGCTGAACTAGAGCCCTGATACCACTTGTTGGGGAGTTTGGGGATCGCAAGAGAAACAACGAGTCCAAATGCTCTAGGACCATAAGAGATTGATACACCAGATCTCCACCCAAAATCTTAAGACAATAGGTATATGAGTCATCTCTCTTATATATCAAGTGTTTCCTCCATTATAGTCAATGTGAGATTTAACTACCCACATTTGAATTCTAACAAACCCTCCCTCAAATGTGAGTCACCCACATCACTAGTTTGATCCACACTAAAGTAAGGACTTTTTTTAGGGGAGAATAAGGACCCTTTTGATTGCCAAGTTTAGAAGAACATGATAGAACAATCTATAATATTTGATCGCAATACAATACTTGACGAATCAACAAGACATGACAAGTTAATTCATAACTTTATCCTATCATGTCAGTTTAGTTAAAATGCTCATTATAAAATTTAAAAAAAAATACAGTTTTATTCCTCATATTTTCATTCACTTGCAAAATTGATCCTCATATTTTCACACACTCGCAAAATTGATCCTCTCATTTTAAATCATTCGATTTGGTTGTTTTTTGAAATTTTTGAATTTAAAAGTGATGATATGTCACAATTAAACTGATGTTTTTATGGCATTTTTCGATGATTTCATGATTCTTGATCATTAATCCACATCATTAGATTGTATGACACGTCATTATATTTACAATATCACCATTTATAAGTAAAAACTTACGTGAAATGAACCAAAACTAGACAATAAAACACATGATAATGTTTTTTATTCTACCTTATCATATTTTATCATCGTCCAACTTTATATCTTCATCGTAAACTGTGTAATTAATAGATAACTTATTTGCAAAAAATAAATAAATATATTTTTATTGAGATTAAACGCTATGCACCAACACGATGTATTTTCTAGTTTTTACACTGCGTGACCTAGACGTTATATATCGAAATTTTAGGTTGCGTGACCTAGACGTTTCATATCGTAAATATCTTCTCAAATATCTCCGTTGCGTGGATGTTTTAGATTGTAACCTAAATCATTTTTTTCCCTCCATATATAAGTTTAAACTTTTAGTTGAGTGCATATATACGAAGTCTCTGGTCACAAAGAAAACGTTATTAACAAACGAGAGTGAGAAGAAGGGTTTATGGAGAAGAATTTCTCATGGGTAACGGCGAGATGGCAGTAGCTGAGAACGGTGGAGCTTCACTTCCTTCAATCGGCACTGATGCAATGAAGCGTCGCGTACACTACTTCTATGAACAAAGCATCAGTGATTATTACTATGGTCAAGGTCACCCAATTAAACCCCATCGTATCCGCATGGCACACAATCTCATCATCCACTACTCTCTCCACCGTCGTATGCAAATCAACCGTCCTTTCGCTGCTGAGCCGGAAGATATCCGTCGTTTTCACTCTGATGATTACGTCGAGTTTCTCTCTTCCGTTTCGCTGGAGATTGTTAAGGATAACTCGCATCCTCATAATCGGCAGTTGAAGAGGTTTATTGCTGGTGATGATTGTCCGGTTTTCGATGGACTTTTTCCGTTCTGTCAGGCTTCTGTTGGTGGATCTATCGGTTGTGCTGCTAGACTCAATCGGCGTGAAGCTGATATTGCTATTAATTGGGCTGGTGGATTGCATCATGCTAAGAAAGCTGAAGCTTCTGGATTTTGCTATGTTAATGACATTGTTCTTGGGATTCTCGAGCTTCTCAAAGCTCATAGGGTATTATTTTTATTTTTTCTGTTTATTCCTTGTTAAATGTTGTTTTTTGTGATTCTGTTATTTAATTTTTGTGTAATTATTGTTTTTTTTTGTTTTGATTTTGTTATTTAAGTATGAAAATTATGCTTGTGTGTGTTTTACTCATTCATGGTTTGTGTTTGTGACCTAGATTTGCACTTAAAGACATATGACACAGCATGAGCCGTGTGTGACTATATAATTGTGAGTGGTGTTAGTCCCACATGCATTGTGAATATGTCAAAATATTTGATATATAAGAGATGCGGCTTATATATATCTAGGGTTTGTTTGGATTGATTTATTCAAGATTTTTATGTGTGTAAATTTTGTGGACCGTTTGAGAGAAGTTATGAAAATAGGTTATGATGTTATTGGTTTTTAGCTTATTTTCATTTGTTTTCCAATATAGTTTATGACAATCTTGGACACGACATGACTATAAAATTGTGACTCATACTTAGGGTATGCTTGGTATATCCAATGTTTGTTCGAATTGACTCATTTGATGTTATTTATTGATACGCTAATGCTTAATATAGCAAAAATATTTAGCATGAAAGTTTCACGAAGGCACATACGAAAACAACACATGAGTGATTTATTTGTTTTTTGAGTACAAAATTAACAGGTGTGCTTCAATAGGCTACCAAGTATTGAAATATTGATAATAACTGGTTATATAGCTTCAATACTTTACATGCTAGCAATTGAAGTGAGCCATGTGTCTATTGCGGTGATTTTGAAGTTGTTTGGAACAGGGTCTTTTAACAACGTGTGTTTATCTTGTTTTTTGCTTTTTCATTTTATGAAACATGTGGTGCTTATTCCTTTTCTTCTATTTAATAGTAGATATATAATATACAAGCAGTAGAAATCACGTATCGTGATATATTCGCGTACATTTTTGTCGCTATATAGCATAGCCTTTATTGATATGCGTGAAATTGTTTGGGAGAACTTATGGAAACATCTTATAACATTGTTCATAAGCTATTTTCATAAATTCTCCAAGATAGTTTTTGAAAACTATCTTATATGAAAACAATTTAATTTTAATTTTATCTTTTTCTATAGAAATTGCTTATATATAAGCGATTATCATGATAAGTGTCTGCGATATAAGTTGGAATGTGAGACTTCTCCAACATGCATATTTTCAAACGACACCAACGATCTTCACCTTGGTTGAAAATAACACATCCGCTTCCATTATCGTCACCAAGAATCATAGTTTAGAAGAACCATCATACTCGATCATAAAGAGTATAGTCACTTAAAGCTAAACCACTCCAAGATTTTTCAAAAGAGTTATTATACTCCACAATAAAAGTATACGTCATTTGAAGTTAAATCACGCTATGAATTTTCACATGTTGAAAAGTCAAGCTAAAAACTTATAGTGCAACTTTCATGTTGGCAGGAGACATAATCACACAACACACTAACGTCAATGTCAGTCAATATTTGTGTACTCATCAACACCTCGTGCAATCTCGAATGTATCAACACATCCTTGACTTGAAAATTCCTCAAGTCAAAATTGATTCTTACATCAATTTTAGGGGTGTTCAAAACTGAGCCAACCCAATTAAAAAAACCTTAAACGAATTTGGTTCGGATGTATTCAGACCATTTTTTTTACCCAACTGCACATTTCAGTTTGCGGTTTTTATTTTACCAATGGAGCCAAACCAAAACAAATCGCAACATAAGAGAAACACTAATTAAACTTTTGTCACAATGCATGCCTAGTACTTGATGAGTCGATAAATTAGTATTTCTAATATGTTATTTGAGTTTATTCTATTTAGATTTGATTTAGTTTTATTTAAATATTATTTCCTTTTTGAGTTATTTTACTTCAATTGCAAATTATTATATTT
>Ga0315914_1003923_pt1 | contig 22382 bp, 12 predicted proteins | sample MpolenodulesMG_FD_203920 | JGI IMG/M metagenome (GOLD analysis project Ga0315914, IMG submission 203920) | Medicago polymorpha root nodule microbial communities from Los Angeles, California, United States - elongated nodules | ecosystem: Host-associated > Plants > Roots > Nodule | place: USA...
TGAATTTTGCAGTGAATATCACATTTTGGTTGCTACAGCACAGTTTTTATATTCTTTTCTTTGATCATCTTAGAGTATCAGTGCACTGCTGCATGTAAACAAGATATTTGAAGTTGGAATTTCCGAAGGTCTTCAAGAAGAATTGAAGTACTTGAACTTGGATATTGTTGAGATGGTACACATCCATTCTCTTCAAGGCCACTTGTATTTATTTTCTATTTCTTTTTGGGAAGTGCACTTGTATAGTTTCTAGCTTAAATGATTGTTTTTAATGTTCAACAATACTGCAGGCAAGTTCATGCATAACAACGGAGCTTGCATATGTCTATGAGCTGGTACATTTTATTTTCTTATCTCCTATTAGTTACCAGAAGGAGATGCAAAAACTGAATTGTGTATGATGATGCTTTGGTGATTAAATGCATCTGATTAAAAAGAAAAACATCTTAAATGTCGACACAATCTAGAGAGTAGAAACTTATTTAATTTTATGTTTGAGTATGAGTGACATTTGTTAGTTTTCCTTCAATTGGCTTCCTGTTATAACTGACTATCTTTTACAGATAATTGGGGTTATTGATGTAAACAGAACTAAAGAGAAGGGATATCCGACTGTGGTGAAGGAAGGTTTCTGTGATGAGGTTAAACCCTGGCTCCCCATTCTTTTCTTCCCCTTAGCATATGCATTTTTCAAATTGGAAAATCATGTATTATTCAAATTGTCCGTCAAGTATTTGTGTAGTTGTTCAATAGATGAATTAGTCCGTAGCTGTTTAAGTTTAATCTACTGCATAAATTTTCTTCCTTCGCAAGGTAAAATTTCGTTTGACTGTGGCTGACATTTTACTTTTGGACTTTTGATAAATTGGTTATTCTAAGTTGGATGAGCTAAGGCAAATATATGAGGAATTGCCAGAATTCCTGGAAGAGGTAGCTTTGATGAAAACTCTAAATTCTAATTCAGTAAAACAAATATGCTGTGTGTATTCATTGTGATACATTTTTTGCAGGTTTCATCGTTGGAACTTGCACAACTCCCTGATCTATGCAAGAACAAGCTTGTTCCCTGTATTGTTTATATACAGCAAATAGGTAATTCTGACACTGAATAATATTTGTATCCAGAAAATAGGTAATTCCCATGGCACCATGATTGTTGCTGGCTTGCCGACATGGTGACTGTTTAACAGGACTTGAGATTTTATCATTGCATATTGTTTTTGTTTTCTGTAGGATATTTAATGTGCATCTTTGAAGAAAAACTTGAAGAAGCCACTCTCGAGAAACTTATAGAATGGAAATACACTGTATGTTGGTATTTGCATTTTGTTCAAGTAATTTATTCGAATTGATATATTCTATTTTGATGGTAATCATTTCAAATATAGTTTGGTGATGCAGATGAAGAGACGAAAAGATACTTTTATCGTACGCCAAAGACACGGGAATTGGACAATCTTCTAGGAGATATCTATCATAAAATTCTAGGTGTTTAATCATTTTTTATATTTCCCTGATATCTTTTCACTTTTCGGGGGTTCTATTGAGGGAAATTCAAAAAACAGGGTGCCTCCAATCTCTCATGCTGCAACTTTAGAAAGTGATCCTAGAAGCTATGTCTTGCCAACAACCACCACATTTTTTAACTGAAGATTGGGAGTTGCATATGGTTCCCTTAGAAGTATTGGATGTATGCATGCTGCCTAATAGAACTTCACAGTTTTTAATTGGAGAGATGATTTTCATACAACCAAATTTGGACAACTTCTGTGACAATTTTTTACGTGGTTAACGCAATTCAAATGTGTTTAATCATCTTCAGTAGATGGTTAATTGATATGCCAAGTGTTGAAACTCGTTAATCATCAACATAACTCGTTAACCACAAATTTGATGGTTAATCATAATTTTCAGATGTTTGGACACCTTAAAATTGTGATTAATCACATTCAAATTCATGGTTAATGAAGTTACGCCGATGGTCAATTAGTTTTGATGCCTAGTATACCTATTAATCATCTACTATACGTAATTAACCACTTTAAAAATAGTCGCAAAAGTTTTCAAATATTAGTTGTTTGAATAACACTACTTAATTAAGTGGTCCAATTTTATGGATCACAAGAACACACGTGAGGATAGTGATGGCCTGGGAACAAAGAGGATCTGCCTGTCTGTGTGTGAGTGGGTGTTTGTGGGGCTCAATTTATCCTACTTATTTCCTTGTTCTGCATCTTCTGTTGGTCAGTAACAGAGGAAATGTGCTCTGGTTGTAAGGAGTTAGCTCCAAACCTTTACAAAATTCATTCAGAAAAACAGATTTGTATATTTCTATACAAAGATACATTACAGAGAATATTGAGTTTTCTTTTAGAGTTGCAATACTTGGTCTCTAGTGCAAATCTTTACTTAATTATTTCTGAATTCTGTCGTTTAAGATATGGAGAGGGCGATCACGAGAGATTTGTTTTCGCATGTATCATTGTTCTCAACCCATTTGACAAAGGTGGCAACTTTTGCGGCTGAACTGGACTGGTAAGATAAACTTTTGTTATTAATAACATGTGCTTTCCCAGACATTTCATCATTGATAATTTCTTTCCAGTTTTTTGTCAATGGCTTTGGTTGCTCGACAGAACAACTATGTCAGACCTGTATTGACCGAAGAAAACTTGCTCGATATTAAAAATGGAAGGTTCGACGCATCTGGTTCATAAAAATCCTCTTGAAAATGGATAACTATTAATATGATTAATGATAAAAAGTTGTTTTTGTTTGTAGGCATGTTTTACAGGAAATGACTGTAGACACGTTTATTCCTAACGATACTAAGATTTTTCATGATGGTAAATAGATGTAGATATTTATAACTGATATTAGCTAAATTATGTCCAAGAAATCCTTATTGCTATAATTTTACTGTTTAATTCCTGTTCAATTACTCTTTTTATCAGGAAGAGTTAACATCATTACTGGTCCTAACTTTTCTGGGAAGAGTATCTATATAAAACAGGTGTTTAGTTATTATTCTTTATATTCCTAGAATATGTATTCTCTTCTCTATGGCATTTGTATTTATTGTTTCGAATAGCAATAATGTTGAAGAGGCAGGCCATCTTCTCTTTAACCTCTATTTCTAATGTTCAAATAATATGTTTCAGAACTATCGTTTTTAGCGTTACGTGTATCAATGCTGGTTGTTATTATTCATCTGATCTGACAACTCTAAAAGCTACAATTGTAAACAGAGTTTATGAATCTTGGAACAGAAAAGTCCATTGCAGTCCGAAATTACAGATCCTATATAAATCTTATAATATGATTGATAAAATCCCAGAAGAATTACTGGTTCCTATATAACAATTTAACAAATGATAAATACAATGAAAGAATTTTTTACTGGTTTGCAGGTCAAACATCTCTGTTTTATCGTAAGTGTTATGTATTTTTTCCTATGATTTTGAAACATCATTACACCAATTGGACGCAGTCCTTCGGATCATTTGGTGAATGCTAGCTGGATTTGTCCATTGGGCATGGGACATTTTCGCATGCAATAAAGAAGTTTGAGGAGTAATAAGGGCAATTTTATTTGGACAATTACAATTTTATTTTGGATTTACAAACTTAAAATAACTTTATTTACTTGACCTGTTTATGGTGCTTTGCCAATGGGTACTCAAACGGGTTTAGTTCTGATGGTGGATAGGCAGACGTTGGCAAGCTTGCCTGTTTTGGTTGTCGATTTTGCTTTTTTACTTGTTTTCCTTTAATAACACATTCTATTCTCCATTTATGTACTTCACTCTAACAATTTTTATATGTCTTGTAGTTGAACAGAGAATTTATTCTCCATGTAATTTTTGGATAGTTGATTCTTACTATATGATGCTATGGTCCTTGCCCCTGATTATCTATGATAAAAAAAACAATAACCAAGTGTTTTCCTTTGCCAGGTGGCTATTATTGTTTTCCTGGCCCACATTGGTAGTTTTGTGCCAGCTGATGCAGCAACTGTTGGGCTGACAGATAGGTATGACTTTCTTGTATCCCAAGTCTTTTATGAGATAGGAGTTCACCTTTGTATGTTTAGTAATTACAATCTATCTTTCTTTTTTTTAAAAAAAAAAAAAGCTATTTCACTCATAATGTTAACAGATTTTTTTGGGGATCAAAACTGCAGAATATTTTGTGCAACAGGAAGCAGGCTTATGACAGCAGAACAATCAACATTTATGATTGATCTACATCAAATTGGGATGATGCTGAGGTATGCTGAAAAAAAGACGGATAAGCATAGCTGTAATACATTGAACTAAAAGAAATCTTGGGCTAAATCTTTATGTTCACCTAGTATTTGAACTACTGTGCAGTATGATCCTTTCTTTCACATTATTCTTTTATAACTGTACAAGATAGGATCAGGAAACCACTATAATAAAGAAAGTCGGTAAAGTTTACATTATAAAAAAGATAATGTGTCTAATATGATTTGGAGGATAGTCTAATAGTCAGTGAATTTGATAGAGAGAAACAAAAGATATATAAGTTAAATCAGTAAAAGGGATTTAGAGGTTATATGTAAGTTAATACATGATAGAAATGTAATGATAGTAATTATTGTTATTGCAGTCAAAACCTGCAGGCATGGCAACAAAACTAAAATAAGTCAAATCATTAAAGAGATTTAGAGATCATATGCAAACTTAAGATATGATAGAAATGTAGTGACAGTAAAAGATTTGGTTATGTCTGTTGTGGTGAAAATCTGCACCTGCAGGCATGCTACTTCACGATCTCTGTGTTTGGTGGATGAATTTGGTAAAGGTACTCTTACAGAAGGTCGGTTTCTTCAATGTTTCTGAAATGTCTAATATGTGTAATCCATGAATTCATTTAAGAGACTAATTTTTAGCATATAAGTTTCGATCTCCTTTCAGATGGCATTGGTCTGCTTGCTGGGGCCATAAATCACTTTATCACGTGTGATGAACCTCCAAAGGTTTAACTCTTATATTCCTGAAATGTCTGTTAGCTTTTCATTCAATTTTGAAAATTGATGTAATTTTTAATTAGGGTATTTTGGCGATGGGCCACGCTCAGTCGGTTTCTCAATACTTTTTTATGGCCTGCCCTTGCCTCTTTGGTGGAAGCCATCTTTCAATTATATTTGCATGCTTACATATAGATTTTGGAAATCGAGTGTGAGTAATTATGTCCCACGTCGACTAGGAATGGAGGAAATGTTGGATATATAAGAGAGGGGACCCATATATATGATGCCTTAAGGTTTTGGGTGAAGATGTGGTGTCTAAGTCTCTTGGTGGTTCTGGACGTTTAGCTCATTGTCGTTCCCAATGCTCCCCGGACTCCCCAACAACTGGTATCAGAGCCCTGGTTAGGCTCGGTGCGGGAGTGGGAGCGGGATCCTAGTGTGGATTAGGCTAGTGATGTGGGTGAGTCACACTTGAGGGGGAGATTGTTGGAAATCAAGTATGAGTGATTATGTCCCACATCGACTATGAATGGAAGAAACGTTGGATATATAAGAGAGGGGACCCATATATCTAATGCCTTAAGGTTTTGGGTGAAGATGTGGTGTCTAAGAAGCACTTTCTCCTGAGAGATTGTAATTGCCATTTTTTTATGAATTTTCTAGGTTTTTGTGTGCACTCATCTGATGGATTTATTGCACGGGTGTTCTTTGACCAAGGTTTTGTACTTGTTCAATACCGTGGAGTTTGATGTTTTAAAACTCTTAATTGAGTCTTACATGATAATTTATATGGTTTTATTGGATTATTTCAGTCTGAACAGATTAAGTTCTACACAATGAGTATACTGAGGCCTGAAGACGATTCAACTCATATCGAAGATATTGTTTTTTTATATAGGTATCTTTTTGTTGATTCTGCCATGTAGTATGCTAGGAATTATACTTACCTCATAAGGGCATCTGATGACAGTGAATTCGATAGAAGGCTATTGCCCTACTGTACTTTACTTGATCTGTTAATTTTACATGCCCACCACGGCCAATATTAACCTTATAAAATGCAAAACTTTTCATCTGGACATGGAAAACTGAAAGCCAAAATTTATATATTTGAGCATACATTTGCTTCAATATTTTCGCTACTGATAGCTAATAGCCGAATATATAATAATATGTGCATGAGTGGTCGTATTCAATTCATTCAATGACATGCTTGTGCTTTCTAGATTATTGAAATTAATATGGAGTTAAAATGGTTCTGCATCTGAGAAGATTTCAGCTTTGCTATTAACTTACTTTCATATTGCTGCAGGCTTGTCCCCGGGCATGTGCATCATAGCTATGGTATGCTTTTGCTTTACTAGTATTGTATATCTATTGAGAAATGGATGGAAATGACATGCGTTGTTTTGGGAATCTTGCAGGGCTGCACTGTGCACTACTGGCAGGTAATTTACAAGATACTGTTTAAAAATGATATTACGTGATCAAAAAGGTTATAGAAAACGTATTTACACACGCGAAGCTTGAATGCCTGTGTTTGTTATGATTTCATTGTAAATAATAAATGCTAAGGTTTTAAGTTTTACTGTAGCAATGGGGGGATGAGTCATGTGCAGACAGGTGAGTGGAAGTGGAACATGTGATATGAATCGATAAAATATATGGGTTTTCTCGGTAGAAGTAATGTCGTTCTGATTCTGAGGAACCATTAAAATGCTTGTGAAATCCATTGCTAAAAGAATGCTCTTACGGAGTGGAATTTGTGATATTTGAACTCTTTCAAATCACAAGAAAAATTATAAGCATTTGAAATGCCATATCCTAATGTCTTTGTAAGAGATGATGAATGTCACAAGCACTCTCATTGTCTTATGTCTGGTTTAATTGATAAATCTGCTTCAAGAAGCTGCCATTAAGAGAGAGGAAAAGGAAAACAAAGCATTGCTTGATTTTCAATTACTTATATGATGTAGTCAGCTTCATTATGTTTGCACTAATCGTAATGGAATCAGGCCATTCTGTTATACCCATACTATTACTAACTGGGTCACTGATAAATATACTATGGTTTAGCTGGGCTTACTTGAGTTTTGAGATTTTGATCCTTAGAGTTGGTAGTTTTTATTTGAATGTTATATTAGTTGGTGGAGGATTCAGTTCATAGACCATCCAATCTAGGATCCCACATAGTTTGCTCTATCGCGGACTCCTGCTGATATTTCCAAACCCTCTATCCATCTCTTGGCTTTGTTGGCTCTCTACACCTCACCATTTCTACCCCAGTTATATGTTTTTATATAATCATATCATATAATATAATACCATACCTTAAATTAGAGGAATTGATCCTTGGTGGAAAATACGGACCATTTACTTTTAGTTACTATAAATTAGAAGAACTAAAGCCCAAACAACCAAGAAATAGAGGGATTGGTTCTTAGATCCTGATTGTTTAAGAATTAAGATTCCACCAGGCTCCAAAATGGAAAACCACAAGTTACAGAGCAAATTTTCCATAAGCAACTAAGGCAATGTTTATGCTTGAATTGATTCTAGAGGGATTGATATAATCTAATATTACAAACAGTGTATTAGTTGTCAGGACCAAAAGCCAAATAAATAAAGATACTGTTGTAGAGATCAAAAGCCAGATTAGTGAAGATGAGAGTGTTAACACACTATCTCTCATTGGTTGATATTTGAATGAATTCTATTAAATCATGTGGGTCGCACATAAATATGGTTAAACTCATAAATTTAAACCAATATAAGTTAATATAACTTATAAGAGAGGGTGTGCTGATGTGTTGCTAGTATATTTCATTAATGAAATCTATACAGAAGTGGCCAGTCAACAAAACACTATACAGAATAAAGATTAACATTTACTTTGAAGGTGAAACTAAACATATTCGTATTAGGTGGATGTGTTTTCTGGTATGTGTAATACTGAACACGGTATATTCTTTAATTTATTTACTTTACCTTTGTAGTAATGTGATGAATATGTTGAGTCTGCTTTTTCCACTTAGTTTCTGATAGATCAAGTTACATCGTTCATGCAGGCGTGCCAGATGAAATTATAAAAAGAGCAGCAATTGTGTTGGACGCTGTTTCAAATAACAATTGTGTTGAGAGGTTATGCAATGAGAACATCTCAGCTCAAGATGATGAATACAAGGTATCATTTCAGTTTCAAAAGTCAAATTAAAGATACTTGTTACATTTTGGATATCATTTACTCACATATACATGTTTCATGCAGGACGCTATGGAGAAATTATTGAAATCCGATGTTGACAATGGCGACTTAAACCTTTTTTTCGAGGATATATTCTGCAGTTCCTGATGCATCATAAGTTCATAACATAGGCATTTGCTTATAGTTTTCAACAAGGAGTGTATATATATGCTTTCCTTATTGACTTTTTTATTTCCTTTATTTCCTCTTTATGTATTTTGTTTACTGCTTGGATTCATATATTAACTTGTATGTTTGGTTTTTTATGGTATTTCTCGATGGATTTTGAAGGAGAGAACTTACTTTTCTCTTTTGAATTACGGACACTATAAAATCTTTTTTAAAATCAATTAAGTTTGATTAAAGTATTATATGATCACTTATCATGGTATTCTTTGAATATTTTTAAAATATCAAACATATTTTGAAATATGGACTTACCACTCCAAAATCTTCTCCTCCAAAACGCCCTCCCAAACATACCCTTAGAGATTATAATTAATTTTGACATATTTTGATGCTCTCAAGTATAATTGATTTTGAGTTGAAGTTAGGATTTGTATCTTTTGTCTTCCACAATTAATTTTAGTTTTGAATTTATTGTTCAATCGACGTATATGAATATGTTCAAACATAGATCATTTTACATTTAGCTTATCTTTAGTTAGAATTAGTTTTATAAAATTAATTTGTGTCACCGTAGAATCAAATACCTGCATATGTTTCTTTTTGTGGTGGAAAAAAAATGATTTTGAATGATTCAACTTTGAAAATTTGATTGTCTAAAATTGAGATAAATATAAAATTATTCATGTTTGAATGCAAAGATGGAAAAGTGAGTTCAAAAATAATTTAAGAGACAAAAATATAAAGGATCTAATTGAGGAAAGGATATTAAAGATCTAATCCATATCCAAAGATATCACATCCACCATCATCTAATCGACGACTGCAACTGAAATGTGGAATATCTTGAAAGATCGATTTTACAAATGCAATGGTCTCCTAAGTTTTTTCTGCTAAAACGTGATTTGCTCTCATGCATTCAAGGTACTCTCTATTTGAATTTGTAATTACTTGTATTGACTAAGCAATTACTTAATTTTTGTTGTTCCATCAGTTATCCAATTTTAGTTTTTGATAAAAACACAAATGTACTTTTTGGTTAGCAAAAGCTGAATTTTCGAAAAACAAATTAGAAAACACAATTAGAAAATTTGGATAAGTGGAAGTCACCTACTAGTACTTTACATTTTTCAAATTGGAAGACTACCTGTCTCTAACTAGAGTAAAGATTAACTACCTAACCTAACCAAGGAGGTAAGAAAAAGTTGTGTTTGGATTGATGGAATATATGGAGGAATGGAATGAAATGGAATAGAGTGAAATGAAACACAACAGTGGAATGGAATAGAAATTTCATTTCATTGTCTGAGTATTTTGTACCGTAAAAGAATAATATTTTTATTTTATTGTTTGAAAAGTGAAAGGAACGGAAGAAACTATTTTATTTACAATTATTTTACAAAATGTTCTATTTTTTTAACAAATGTAAATTTTGGACGCTATGTTGAGATCAATTTTTCTATATATCTTGTTTATAAATCTTAATCAGTTAAGCTATACTTAACTCTAATTCTAACCTAAAAATTCCTCTCCTTTAACATCACATTAATTGATGTTGACTTATACTCCGTATTAATTGTTGTTGACCTATACTCCTCCTTTGGCATCGCATTAACTATTGTAGATTTCTCTATTTATTTCTCTATTCATATCCTCTGTTGTTTGCAGGTTTTTTTTTTTGTTGATCCCCCTTCTCAGAGGTTTGATTAACAACATTTTGTAACATAATTTGATATTGAAATTATTGATCACGTTCCTCCTTAAACAAATGCCATAAGTTTCATGTTTTGTTAATACTATTGTAAAATGTTGAAACAAGAAGAAGATGTGGCATAACAACAAAAAAGGTCGCGGCAAGTTTTTTTTTTTTTCCGTACTATATCCTAATATTTTTGTTCCGCCGTTAAGTAAAGGTTGTTGTTCCTTTTTCTCTCATTATCTCACAAAAATATATATGGTGCTATTTTTATTTTCAATTCATCCTTTCTTTGATTTAGGGATTTCAAATTAAGAATCTTATTAGTTTTCAGAATCACTTGAAAGGAATCACAAAAAGGAAATTTTTGGGTTTTCTAAATGTATTGTTGATGCATTGTTTTGATTGTTTGTTGATGCATTGCTTTGATTGTAGGTGAAAATGTGAAATGTATCGTAAGATATAATTTGTCTATAATTTCTTATGTTTTCAAGATTCACTTATAGAATTAGATAATTTTATTTTTATTTTTGCTTTGAGTGTAGAAAAGTAAATTGATTGTATTACAAAACCGTTTATCCTCAGATCAGATGACTATTCCAAAACTAAAGACTTCCTCATAATATGGTTTATGTATAATGACCATATGCAAAAATCAAACCAATGGAAGAACATGTGACATACGGTCATTTTGAATGTATTCGCAAAGTATAAAACTTTTTTTATGTTAAACGACTTATGTCATTTCAATACTATATCATGTTATATTCGCAATATTATTTCATTTTGGAATGAACTATGTCATTGCACTCATATTATTTTATATTTCATTGTCAATTATTACTATCGATATGACCCGTGCGTAAGCACGGGTCGATCGTCTAGTATACTATTATTATATATCGATCATAGTGGTTTAATTGAAGCAATGATTTGTAACATGTCAATTATGGATGTTGATAACATCAATTGATATAAGCTAAAAGAATTGGTAGTTTCTAATTGGTGTTTATCATACAAAAATAATTAACTTGATGTTATCATACAAACTATAGATGTTATCAATTGATATATCATACATACAAACTATAGATTTTTTTTTTTTTTACAAAAATAAAACGATATTCATTCATTCAAATCGATAGATTACATCAGATACAAACATCGCTAAAAACGTAAAGGGTGAACCTGTGAACAAACTCACAACACCCAAGTTAATAGCACAAAATGGCAAAATGCCTACAAATAATATGATAAAACTAAAGTCATTGAAATTCACATGCTTCCAGATCTTCAACGTTGACGCCCAAATCATTGGTTGAATTTGTAATTGACTGATGCCGATCTTTCAATAGAAAATAAACGAACACCGCGATAAGACGCGAAATCAAATGTCGCACAAGACGACGAACAACACAACGCCGCACTTAGACGACGAAATCACAAAAAAAAACACAATAGAAAAAACTTAATATATGTGAAAATCACTTATTTAGATTGAAAGAAAAGGGAAAAAAGATGTGGAGGGGTGATTCTAAGTCAAAAAATGACCTAAAACCACCCCTCCTCAATGAGCGAAGGAGAAAGAAAGTTTAGAGAGAAGTTGGAGTTTCTCCCACCAGAAAACACTCATATGAAACTATAGATGTTATCAATTGATATAAGCATAACAAACAAAAACCAATTGAACCACTTTGATTCAGTTGATAGTTACTTAATCATTAATTGGCTTTAGGATTGACAGCTGAAGTAAATGAAATTTTCAACTATGGTAACTATGATTCAACTTGGAGAAATATGGTTGGCCAATGTCACCAACCACAATGTCATCTAAGTATTTTCCGTGCATGAGAATGTTGAAGATCAAGAGATGAGATCAGAGGCTCCTCACTCTCAGCCTGGTGTAGGTAAAAACGATAGTTAAATTAATAAGGTTTTTTTTTAAGGAAGTTAAATTAATAATGTTAAAGTGCATGGTTTGTGTTGATGGACCATGTGTTGTTTTGCTTAATGATTTTTTTTTTTAATAACTAGCTTGTTTTGGTATAACGATTTCTATTAATTTATAATTCCTTATTTGTTTTTTTTTAAGAGGATAATTCCTTATTTGTTAAAGTTATCTATTTATCTATGATTTTCTGACATTGCTCGGTTATTTTATTATAATTTGTTTTTCCTTCAGAAAATTCACCACCAGTTGATGTAAAGTCTCCACAGCCTATATTGGAGGAGGAGCAAGGGGAGGAACATAATGAAATTAATGTATCCAAGAATGGTTCAGGTGAACAATCATATAGCAATGTTTTCTATTAGTTTATAATTTTTTATTAAGTACTTAGTTATCATTTCACTATAATTTTGTTTTTTTATGCAATTATTACTAGTGACAAGGTAATTTTACAGGTAATGATGGTGAGGAGGAGAAAGAGGATCACTTTGAAGCTCAATATTTCTCATCACCGCTTGTCGAAATGTGGGGAATGTGCATGAGAATGTTGAAGATCAAGAGATGAATTCGGACGCTCCAAGCCGTGTGGAGACTCTTGATGATGAGGAGATTGACAATGAGTGTACTGGTCCTTTGAAGAAGAGAGGAAAAAAGAATGAAAATGCTCCAGATAAATCTCCATTGAATTTTTTCAAAAAACAAAATCTCTTTCGGAAACTCAGACACTAGGACATGGGATACATAAGGGCATTTGGTAAAATCTTTGATTATTTTCTGTGCAAGTAATGCCATTTTGAGGAATCATTAAATTTCTTGAGAAACTTGTTGCTTAAGATTGCTCTTGTGGGATGGAATTTGATATTTTTTTAACTCTTTCACATCGCAAAACAAAAGTTACAATAAAAGCATTTGAACTGCCTTATCATCCTAATGTATTTGCCAGAGAAGATGAATGTCAGAAACACACTACAGTTTGTCGAAGAGTCTACAATTTCCCTTTGGTTGTACAAAAAAAATACCATTTGAAGTTAAAAATTGGTTGCCAATGGCCTGACGTAGGTTAGGGTGTAAGCCTTTGTCAGTTAGCGTGACCTATTTCCACCTCTATCGCCAACTTCAGGCTGCTACTAGCTGTCTCATATTAATAGGAGAAGTGTAAGTTGAAGAACCATCGAAAATTTTGTCGACAAAGATACGCGAAGCTGCCTCCGTAGGATGAAATTGATCCCAGAAAATGTGGTCTTGTCTGTTGGGACAAAGATGTGACACAGGCAGGCAAGGAGCCCTTGCATTTAGCTCTCCTAGTCCACAACAAGCAGCTTCAACATCTGTAAATCCTGAAATGGATTCGTAAACTCATTTTAGCATCAAATTTCACAAAACATTACAATTAAATAAAACTAGCATGTATGATCAATTATTACATTTTGTCCCATGTCATAATGAATTGATTATGTCTAAGCTAATTATAAATTAGTGCATGTTTGAATTGGATGTGATGATAACCATATCAGGTGAATCACCATGATTTTCGTCAAAGTTACACTTTATAACTTCGACAAAATCACGGTGTCACGGAAAGATATTGGAGACTAAGCGATAGTAATACCGTAGGAAGCTGGATTTTGAATGAGATCCTTCATGGCGGCATAAGTGTCAAAGTAGGAGTAGATTATGCCTCGAGTCTCTGATTGCCATTCTTTCAACATAGATTGAAGATCTTGGTTATATTGAGCAGACCAGTAATTGGTTTCTATAACACATTCCGTTTGGTTCTTGAGCCTGAACACAGGGCAACATCCAAGTGCCCCCACACCAGCAATCTCAAATTTACGGCCACCATTGTCATATAATCGCTGCAAAAATTAAAAACATAAATAAGAATGTATCCTCTAAGCAAAGCATAAATGAATATAATAATGGTTGGTAAATAATATGGTCCAACCATATGTACCCCATTGATAGAGTACACTTATAGCCTATTTCTTGCTTGAAAATTCATATTTGATGAGAATGAATTTAATAAAGATAATAGAATAGGAACTTACTTAGAATATTAAATCTTGGATGAAATGTTGTATTGTATTCACTATTTAAAAGATGATGTGCGTGGCACCACTTTAGTGGATTTAAAGTTTGACTATTTTGTGATTGGTACATGTTGATCATCCTTGTCATCTACTATAAGTACAAATTTATGAATCTCCAACACAAACACACTTATGGACATCCAATACAACATTGATTCTTCTAATTTGTCAAAACTGCTAATAATTCAAAAATGAAAGGAAAAAAATTGAATATTATGTAAGTATCTAATTTCGACATGTGTTGGACACCAAATCCATTTTTAATTTGAAGTGTTGGTGTTACATATAACAATTAACGACATAAGAAAAACTATATAATTAAATATGTAAAAGTTAGTTACATTACATATTAATTAGATTAGTTAAAGTTAGTTGGTCTAATTGGTTGTATAAGTCTTAATTTACATGTACTCCTTGATGTAAAAACTATTTCATAACCAATATTATTTTAATTACACTTTTATCTCATCTACGAGGTCTATCAAGAATGTCATAGTTAGTAAGTACATTAAGGCTTAAAAAACCGATTAAAACAACTAACTACTAACTAATATAAATGGTCCTTATTTAAGAGTTTTTATGCACTATTTATGTATAATTGGTCCTTATACAATGTAAGTAATTAATAATGTACGTTGAGTTACTATGACATACCTGTAGTTGGAGCTTGAGTGAGTAAAGCATGGAATCAACATACTGCTGAGGTGTATTTTTCTTACGAAGTTCAGATGACTCAAAATATCCAAAGAGATCATTGCTTCCAATCACAACAGCAAAAATTGATTTTGAGAGATGCTTCTGTAAAGCACTTGCTCCCACTTCTCTTGTTAGTTCCTCATACACGGTTATGTAATAGTTCACTTGCTTTGTCAACGGTAACGATTGTCTCTGCAAATAAATAAATTAAGACTGTAAAATTATCATTAAGCGGGGATAGCTCAGTTGGGAGAGCGTCAGACTGAAGATCTGAAGGTCGCGTGTTCGATCCACGCTCACCGCACACCAATATTTTTTTATTTTCTTCAATTTTTTTGTGCTGGCGTAAAGTGATCCATGTCACTATTATAAGGGCCCACATCCTCTACGATAAACACCAATCTTTGACTTTGTCTTGCAAACCTAACTTATGGGCCCACCTCTATTTTGATATTATATATAAGTACAAAAAATATGGAAATTAAAATGAAATTTGCTACTACAAAAGAAAAAAATATCAAAAATCTAATTTAGTCCTTCATAATTTTCTCGCAATCTAAATTAAAAATGTCAAAGACTATTTAGAGTATTATTTGTCATGACTAAATTAGATTGATATTAGATTCGGTCGAAAAAAATTATGAGAAATTTGAGTTGGATCTTCGTTCAAAAGAATATAATGTTGGTGACTTACGTAGCGTTCATCTGTACCATCAAAAATTCCAGCACCTGCGGAAGCAAAGCTAACGCCATTTATGAAAGATACATTATTTTCATTTTTGTTACCCTTTGATATTAAGGAGAGGTAAGGTGGTGAAGTTGCCAAACCCAATTTCTCACCTGCACCCAACAAATTAATCATATACATTTTTTTTTTGGAATATAATCATATATATTTTCGTTTGAGACAAATAGAACCGATTAACATAAGAAAAAGACAAATAGAATGAATTGGAAACTCTATTGTCAGTGCCTCAATAATTTACTAGTGTCCATACCTCAATAAAATAATCAGATTTTTTTGTTAAATGGCTTAAATTAATCAGAAGTTAATAATGACATTAACGTATGATATGAACTTGACATGTATGTATGCATGTACTTATAGAATTTTGCCATCTCTTCTCTTGTTTTTCTTTTGGTCATATCGTGTTTTATTGAAGAAGAAAAAAGCTTTTTATATTTTTGCAATAGGAAAATAAAGTTTTTAAAGTTTTCTCAAGTTTGTTGAGCAATTCTATCTATTTCTGAATCCCATGTAATTAAGTATGTTTTTCCACTCTCAGTTCACCAAATCAAAGTCGATCACATGAGTTTATTTGAAGAAAAAAATTGAAAAAAAGAAATATGGCTTATTTTGACCCCGTGAAATATATATCCAATAGACGCACAGATTTTATTTTTTTTTAAAGGATAATATTAAAAAACTAGTATAATATCTGATTGACACACATATTATTGGAGATTACTAACATATACTTGTACATGTTATTTAATTTAAAATGAGTACATTAAGTATCAAGTTACAAGATTACCATCATCAAAGATATCCAGTAGTAAATATGATTTGATGATTTTGGAATTTCAATGATAACATAATTGCCATCATCAAAGATATCATATGTATGTAATAATCAACACATATGAAAATGATAGTAGTATATATTTGAAGAGTTAGTTGAATCAATTGAATTTTGAATCATACCAATAAAATCAGCAGCATTTTTGCCGTTGCTAAATCTCCCAGTTGGTTTGTGATTAAGAAAATCAATACCATAGTGACGATGATTTGCCTTGGCAATGGAAAGAGACAAGTAATTGTTGTTTCCAACATCTACAAGTGAATCTCCAAAAACATAAACAGCAGGAACCATTTGAGCCATTGAGAAACCATAGCTATAGAAAAATACAAAGGAACACACAAGTAAAGCTTTGAAACCCATCTCGTATGTTACTATGTGATTGCTTAATTGAACTTGTTTTTGGATTTAAAGCAATTCCAAAACTTTATCAATGAGTGGTACACGTCAATTTGCTTGTGAAAAGAAGAGATTTGATCTAGTGGTTAGTGAAACAAAGTATGCAAAGAGAGCAGTCCAGAATATATTCTCCACCCACTTATATTTGATGTTGTTTTATTTTAATGTTATTTTTTTATAGCATTTTTTAATGTTGGTCTATACAAATGTTGTCATTGTCAAAAGTAAGATTAATTTGTGCTTTGGAGCAAAATTTTAATGATCCAACTAGGACAGTCTATTTCTTTATATTTTGTAAGCTTTATGATCTTAATTTTTATGTAGCTGATAATCACGTGACAGCCATATGCAATTAATTAGTTAGTTTATTGAAAGTGAAAGCATTCACAAAAGTGTATATATTGTGTTCTTTATGGTATATCGAAAGCATGGGCAGACACATCGAAATACTATGCAGTATATTGTAGTAATAAATATAAGCTACCTTTTTGAACAATTAAATATAAGCTACCTTAAGCACAAAGTAAAAAGCTTTTATATATGTTCGGTAAAAAAAAACCCATTATATATGCAATTAAATCCAAGGACGGATCCAGAAATCTCATATTAGCGTGGCAAAAATTTTAAAGAAACTATAATACAAATTATACTAAAAATAATATATAACACTGTAGAATGAATCGTTTTGCTACTGATAGTGCTACTTTCTGATGAATCATTTTTGAGCTAAGTCTTGGAATCAAAATAAAAAGCATACACCAATTCTCAATTATTTACTCCTTTATTTTTTATTTCCGTTGAACCAAAACATATATTAAATCAAATCAAAGTCTCAGATTTAACAAGAAGCAAAGAGTATCTCATAAACAATGCAAAGTCACTCAATGTTAGAATTTTGTGTTAAATTCATCCATTGCAGAACAACAGAAAATCTCCAATTCAAACCCTAAAAAAAAATCCAATACTCAATTCTAAAACCCTAAAAAAACAATTGTAGAATGAATGAGAAAGTAGAGAATCAATTGACTATTTAACTTACCTTGGCTTAGACTTAGAGTGAGAACTGAGAGAGATATATTAGATTTGAAGAAGGAGTGGAATAGAGAAAGTGATGTTGCTGAGAGTGGAAGAGAGATTCATTGACTGGGTTTGTTTGTTAGAAGAGATTGTGATTTGTTTGTGAGAAGAGAGAAGAGTCGCGATTGTGTTTCTCAGAGGAGAGAAGAAGGTGAAACACGATTATGTTTTCCACTTCTGTTTTCTGCGAGCGTTGCCTATGATATGTGTATAAAAAAAATTGGGTTATAATATGGTGTGGCAGCATACCTTACACTAGTTCCGCCCCTGATTAAATCAATTATTTGCATTGACAAAAAGAAATTGATTATGTGGTTGTCTTGTGTTTGGAATTCATAGATCTTTTATATCTTTTATGCATATGAATTGGTTGTTTTGTGTTTGGATGATACAGAAGGAAATGAATAGAAGAATTTTCGACAACAAAGAAGCTAAGCTACCTTAATTGCTAGGTAAAATTAAGTTGCAATTTTATTGGTCGTTGAAGGCAAAGGATTTTACTTTTGCCTTTGATTATCATGTTTGGTGGCTTAATCCCTATTGTGCATGGGCCTCCCCACGTAGCTTTTCTCCTTCTATTCCTTAGACATATTCTTTGTGGTGACTTTGCAATTAACTTTTGATGTTCTTTCTCGGCACTTCTAGTGTAGGGTAGAATGTGGTTTCTTAATTTATTCTATTTTGGCTTGTTCAAAAAATAATAATTTTATCATAAACATCTAATTTAAAGGACTACGTATGATATTTGCCCTTCAAATTGTTATTACTTTTCTCTTCTCTCAATTTCGAATTTAAGATTTAAATTATTTTTCCTTTAATCTAATTTTCTCGCAATTATGTCTTTTTAAGGTGAATTTTGTATACGAATCAAGGGTCACTTAACTACAAAAATACGAAACTGCATTTCTATGATTGGAAGAAAGTGTTTTAAAAAAAGTTTGTGAGGGAGGATACCAAAAGATTATTGTCAAATGGAAAACGAAACACATGATAATATTGTGATTGTTTGATGTAATCACTTTGATTTTATTTCTCATTCATACACATTTTGAGAATGAATGAGAAAAATGTGTATGAATGAGAATTTGATTATCTTTTTGAGACAAATACATGAGAGTTTGAACTGAATATTTATTAGTTTGAATAGATTTAAAATTTGGAAACCAATAAAAATGGTTATTCTAATATCCTAAACATATTTTGTGCTCTACAAACCATCACTAATAAACTATTCTCAAGAAACAACTTTTTCTTTTAGCAACTCTCAAGTGTGTTAATTTGTATATTGAGTTTTTTTATCTCTACCAATACTCAACACGACTTGATTTCTTCAAGTTTTTAAAAGCGTAAAACATATGTATGAGAATTTTTTTTTAAATAAAATTAGCTTCTCAATCGAGTTGTAATAAATTTCAATTGTATCTAACTTTTTTTTAAAAAAAAAAAAACATGTATAATAAATAAAAGGAAACGATTTTTTTTACGAACAAAAAATGAATTTTGCTCCAATTGTAAATAATTATGCAACTATAAAGCAATCCAAATTTTTATGTAGTTTTTATGTTTACTCAATATTGTTTCAAATTCAAATATTAATTGATCAAATTCTAGAATACCTTATTTTATTTAAGATGTGTTAACAATTTTTATGATACTCACTTTGTCACATTTTCCTCTAATGGAATGAAAAATCAAGACACAGATTTATCAAGTTTATGAAAAATTCTTTCGCACTCCATTTGGAGATGCTCTTATATTTTTATTGCCACTTTTAAGTCGTCGGTTTGTCAATTATTCAATTTTTAGTGTTATTATTATTTAAACGTTTTTATTTTATTTTATTTTATTATCTTAAACTGATTATTGTGTGTGATCTGTATGGTGTGTAAAATCCGCTAATGAAATCACATTTACTTTCTTATAAGCAAAAAAAACACATAAGAAAATGCACATAAGTTTTGTACTTTTTGTAATTACGACATTTTTTATAAGTATAAATTTGTTAGTTTCTCCATATGTAATTGATTTCTCAAGAAACAACTTTTCTTTTACCAACTCTCAAGTGAGTTGATTTGTATATTTTGAGTCTTTTTTTATCTCTACCAACAGTCAACACAGCTTGATTTCTCCATGTTTTTAAAAAGTAAAACTTATGTATGAGGAATTTAAAAAAAAAAATATATGGCTTCTCAATCGAGTTGTAATAGCTTTTCAATTGAGTTGTAAGTAATTTCAATCGTATCTAACTTATTATTTTACAAAACATAAGTCTTGTACTTTTTGTAATTACGACATACTTTATAGGTATAAATGTGTTAGTTTCTCCGTATGTAATTGATTTCTCAAGAAACAACTTTTTCTTTTAGCAACTCTCACGTGAGTTGATTTGTATATTTTGAGTTTTTTTTATCTATACCAATATTCAACACAACTTGATTTCTGCATGTTTTTAAAAATGTAAAATTTATGTATGAGGAATTTTTTTTTAAAAAAATATAGCTTCTCAATGGAGTTGTAATAAATTTCAATTGTATCAAACTTTTTTGATCTAGTACCGGAGTTAACACTCCATGTACATCCCTTCAATCAAAATTATTAGATGGAAGAGATGGAAGAAAAACGAGGCTTTAACCGGTTAACGAATGGAACAAGAGAAGAAGAGGGTGCAGTTTTCTTGTTTCGTGCTGCATAACCTAAGAGCCTAAACATGATTGTTTTGCATTATATTATTTCAAACTTTACTTTGAGTTAGAATGGAAGACTCATGTATTTATTAAACCTTAGGGTAGAAAGGAGAATAATAAGTTTGTTAACAGAATTCAAAAAGTTATCACAAAAACGGTTATTATGTTTAAACATGACCACAAATGGGACCCACAAGTTTATAGGGCCCGTTTGGATTAGCTTATTTTAAAGCTTATATAAAACAGCTTATGCAAATAAATAAGTTTTTATGTATTATTTATAAGTTTTTAAGGTAGTTTATGAAGATAAAATTTTCGTTAGTGAAAACTTATATATTAAAATAAAAGCTTATTTATTTACATATGCTATTTTTCATAAACTCAATAAGCTCGAACCAAACGGGGCCATAGTATAGTTCACTTAATTTCTAAATTAAGAATTATTTTTATGAAATAAAGAGTTATTAGGAGACTTTTATATTTTTAAAAATAGGCTTAAATGCAATTTTGATCATACGTGACATTACTTACATGGTCAATCAAATGAGGTGTTAAATCCATGTCATTAAAATTAAAATATAATCATAACTATAGAATTAGAATTAAAAAAAATGGGTTAATAGAGCTTTACCCCCTGTAATATAGGCCACTTTTAGTTTTGCCCCCTGTAATATTTTTTTTATAGATTCCGTCCTTGTAAAATAAAGATTCTTCCGAAGACCCCTAACCCATATGACTGTGCAAAATCTCTTACGTGACGCTTACGTGGATTTTTATTAGTATTTTTATATATTTTTTCGTTTGGCCACATGTGTAATTTTCTAACATATCATTAATTAATTAAAAAAACACAAAATTCATGAAATAGAACCCATATCATTTTGCTCTCCAGATTGTTAAATTGTCTCATTCATGCAAATCGATTTTGTAATGTTTCTTCATCAATTTCAACAACAACAACAAAAACAACGTCTTCTGCAGCAAAATTTCGTCCACAACTCTATCAACAAAAACACATTCTACAGCAACATCAACAACAACAAACCCAGAAAAATCATTTTCATAAAAAAACAATTTTTTATTGGTTTTTACCAAAATTACGTTACGTAGCTTCATTTCAAACGACAAACACCAGCAAGAGTATGATGATAATAATAAAGTGAAGGAAAGATGCTCATCCAATCCAATCGCCGTTGTGAATCTATTCTTAGTTCTTACCTTCTAAATCCCTTACCCGGATCTGAACGATAAATCCGAAGAAATCCAAATCTGAAACTGTTTAGCAGCGATGAAGGAAGAGAGATGATAGAGAAGAAGGAAGAGAGCCATAGCTCCATGAGAGAGAGAGAGAGAGAGAGAGAGTTGCAGTTTGTTCAATGGAGGAAGAGAGCGAAATTTTTTTGTATATGCCCTTCTTTTTTCCCAAAATTCCAAAACTACCCTACTTTTAAAAAAAATTGCAGAAATGCCCTACTTTTTCTTACACACTGGCACCCCGCAACTTGCACTTGCGAGGTACCCTAAACTTTTTGTCTTTATTATATCCCGCAAGTGGGACTTGCGAGGTAGTTTAAAAAAAAATTTCAAAATTTTTATAGGTCCCGCAAGTGGGACTTGCGAGGTACCTTTTCGCAATTTTTTAATGTCCCGCAAGTGGGACTTGCGAGGTACTTTTTTTTTCTTTCAAAATTTTTAAAATAATTAAATACCTATTCTTTTAAAAAAAAACATATTAAAATAATTTATTTTTATAATTTAGGCATTAATAAAAAAGTAATTATAATATTAGTGATAATATTTATAAAATTAAAAACATACAAAATACAATAAATATGAAATAAAGACT
>Ga0315914_1003924_pt1 | contig 22375 bp, 11 predicted proteins | sample MpolenodulesMG_FD_203920 | JGI IMG/M metagenome (GOLD analysis project Ga0315914, IMG submission 203920) | Medicago polymorpha root nodule microbial communities from Los Angeles, California, United States - elongated nodules | ecosystem: Host-associated > Plants > Roots > Nodule | place: USA...
TCTCCGGAGCAAAGAGCTTCTATATCCTTGTCGTCAATTGGGCCATACCTAAACTTAATTAAATGAAAATTGCTTTTTTGACATTCATAACTTCACAATGACACAAAAAAATTACCTAAAAGCCCACGATGGTAGTTAACTACCGTTGGGACAACCAGCAGCAGTTAACTGCCGCTGGTGCCAGCGATAGTTAACTATCGTTGTGTTCGTAACATATTCAAGTCAGTAGTCAGAATCCAGCCATTCTCTTATCACTTACTCTCTCAAAATTTTTCAATTTTCTTTCACTCCCTCTCTAAAAAAAACTCTACCAAATCATCCAATTTTTTTTCCACTAAATCACAAGTAAGTAATCACTAAGGCTATTGTCATAACTTTTTAGTTAGTATATATGTTTATAATTTTAGTTGTAGTTTATTTTTTAGTTTTTGATTTTTTTTTAATAGAGTTATGTCGTAGATCTGAAATGATATTAACAAATATTATGAATACTTGTTTTAATGAAGTTATATTGCTTAAATTTAATTTTTTTTCTTCGAATTTTAACAATTTTTTAGGGTTTGATTTATTTATTTTTAATATAGTTATGATGTAGATCTGAAATGCTATTAACAAATATTATGAATAATTGTTATAATGGAGTTATATTGCTTAAATTTATATTTTTCCGATTTTTATAAATTTTTTAGGGTTTTTTTAGTGTTTATGTAAAATTTCCACTACAAGTGTTTGATGAAATGTTTGAATGAGTTTTTCATTGATTATTTTTAATTTCTTATTGTGTAGATTTGAAGCAATGGCCGGCTGGATCGACGTTCATGCACAATTCAACGGCGGAGAACCTCAGAGGTTGGATGTTCGGTGCCTTGGTGTAACGTTAAGAGGTCTCAAGACTCAACTGAATAAATTCAACCAAGGAGTCAACCCCAGAGACACAAGGAGGGTGAAATACGTTCAGTATAAACGTCCAACACTCGACGAGGGGAGAATATCATTCACTTGGGTGGAATTAACGAACGGCGAAAACGTGAAGAACATGTTTTGGGAGCACAACATGTTCCAGTGGATCGATATGCGGGTAACGTTGCTGAGATCAACTGAAGATATTATCAAGAGTTTGATTCCGCCGAAAGATCGTGATTAGGTAGGGAAATGCACCTTTCAACTACAACAATTGTCTTCCTTTGAAGGGGTAATTCAAACTTGTTAAACGACAGGACTCCAACATTCGACCGACATTTCTACTGTTCAATTCAAAAGATTAAATTCTTGTTAGGCTGGTTTAAATGAAGGTATTGAAGTGTCAAGGAATGGACCTCATTCTTTTGACACTTGAATACCGTCATTTAAACCAAGCCTAAGAAGAATTTAATCTTTTGAGTGGAACAATAGAAATCCCGGACGAATGCTGGAGTCTTGCTGCTTAGCAAGTTTGAATTTACCCCATTCAAGGGTAAGACAATGGTTGTAGTTGGAAGCTACGTTCCCGAATGTAATGACTCGTCTATATAAGTTAGGAACATGTATTATTGAGAATCAACTATATAAGTTATGATATCGAATTCCTTCGTATAAGATTTAATTAGTCTTTATTAGAATACGCAATTTTTATTCGAATTCACGTTAGATTTAATCATTCTTTATTCGAATACGCAATTTTTAATCGAAATTATTCAAAACGCGATTTTTATTCGAAATTATTCAAAACACGATTTTTATTCAAAATACCATAATGTCAAGCAAAATGTGCACGACATATAAAAAAAACATAAAAAAAGATCCAAACACAATTAGACATTAGAAGCCATTACATTCATTCATCTTCCTCATCACACAAGTCAATCGGGTTGCCCGCTATAGTCCCTGGGGCACCTGATTTTGGTTGAAGGCCAAAATAGCATGTCCTCCCACTCCTTCTCAACCTCGACTGATTGTACACCAGCACCTTCAAATCATTCTTTTTTACGGAACCATCACATGTGATTCCGTGCCAAGTCATAAGTGACTTTTCTTTCTTCTTGTCATCACCCTCCTTTTTGTTCAACTCAACGTTTCCCTGATTCTGAGACATATCTACATAAACAAATTGACGATCAAAACCTAAACTAATTGTAACAATTCTACAATAATTCATCAATAATTAAACTAATTCTAAAAATTATACGATAACTAATCGTAACAAGTCTATAACAAATTCATAACAACAAAAATTCATAACAAACCTAAAATAATCGTTATGATTATACAACAATTCTAACAATTCTAACAACAATTCTAACCTAAACCTAAATTATCATAAAATCAAAACCTAAACCTATCAATTCTAACAACCTAAACTATCATAACATCAAAAAATCAATAAAACCTCTATAATCGCAATTTAACAAAAAAAAACTAACAAATCAATCACAAAATAGCAATGCAATAGGATTCAAAAAACTTACTCGATTTTGTGCTTGAAATTGGATTGGAATGGCTTATGCTTTGTGAAATTCGCACCTATGGAAGCAAAATACGCAACAATGGAGTTTTGGAAACTCCTATATTTGTTCTGTTCATATAACACAATGCAACGGCAGTTAACTGTTTCCGGTTAGCCCAACACAGTAGTTAACTACCGCCGAAGACTTTTGGGTAATTTTCTTGTGTCCTTGTGAAGTTATCAATGTTAAAAAAGCAATTTTCTAATTAAATTGTTCTAAATTGTAATATGATCCATGGGGCTTCTCCACAACCATTTAGACAATAAAGACATATTGGACACTCAAAAATCCTATTTGAACACACATTTTTTACGACGACACTGCATTATTTTTTTAATTTTTTGTTATGAAAATAAAAATCTCTTTAAATATAGAGGATGGTTTTTGTCATGCAAAATTTGGAAAAAAATATCAGTACTTTGGTCATTTGTATGAAACTATGTAAAATAATTGGCTAATTATTTGTATATTTTGTGGTTAATGAAGTAGTCAAATTGCTTAATGAAACTCATGTTAACAAACTGGTTAAATTGGTTATGATACAACTCAAATTATGTGTTACAAAAATCCTTCTTTATATTTAAAAGAAAGATATATTCTAAAAAAATAAAAAGTGACAAAAAAACTGTTTATCGTATAAATACAAGGTTGTAAAAAATATGCATCCAAACAAACAGCAAATTTTACATACCAATGTCCCTCCTTATACTACTAAAAAAACAAAAATTAGTGAGGGATATTTAGTGAGGGAAAATGTGAAATCCCTCTCTAATTCCGTTATTAAAGTTTGCGATCAATGAATTTGTGAGGAATTTCTTTTTTTCCGTCACTAATTTCCCTCGCTAATTTTGCTTTTTCTAGTAGTGTTAGAAAGAAGTCATCATCTTTCATAGTAATAAATAGATCTGAAGTGAAACATAGATTTGTTTTTCATTGGTTATAATCCTATTTCTTTCCTTGTTGTGGCAGTCATTATCAATCCAAGAAGAGGTCCGTCAATCAATTCATATGAACACCACAAAAATACAGAAAAGATGTATACACTTAGTAGTAGACAAAGGAATGTCGTAATTCAAAGAATAAGGTCTTTCAGGCTGAGTACAAAGAAACACCACTTTAGGGCCTAACTATTTTTATTTTTAAGCCAACAGAAACAAATGATCCACACATTATCCAAACGCCCTCATGTGATGTTTAGGTTTTTAGTTGAAATTATGTGGTTCAAATGTCCAATGCGTCCCATATGTGGCCAATAATGTTGACTTGCATGTGGTAGATGGTTGTTCTGAATTGCGTATCTTAAAATGCTTTGGAGATTTTTGAAAGGGTCAAATCCAAAGCATTATCGTTGGCCAACCTCACATGCTAGAATATATTTTTTTTGCATGTACTTGCTAGATTTTAATCTTACAAAACAACTTTTGATGTGGTCCTTGTTTATGGTTGAGAACTACGGGCTAACAATGAGCCAAAAATGAGTTTGTGTCATTTAGAATTTGAAACTTGACCCTGACTTGTCCTCAATACATTTAAACCCCAAGAATTACAAAGCTGAAACATAACTATAGTTTCCTCCGTATCATATAATAATATTAAAATACTATCGTAAAAAAATAAAAAATAATTAAGTTCTACCAACTCCCTTTCCAAGAAGCCAACCCTAGTTTTCTCTATCAAGGTTCTCTTTTCCATTTTCTTCATTGATGGGGCGTTTTGGGTCAATTTTTTTACCTGAAATCACTCATCTTCATCTTTTCCTCTCAATTTCAATCCAAATAACCGATTTTCACAAAGATTTAAATTTTTTCCTTCGTGGTTTTGTGTCTAGTCTGGCGTTGTGTTGTTTGTAATCTTGTGTAGTGTTGTTTGATATTCTGTCTTGTCGTCATTTGATTCTTATTAAAAGAACAACTACTTAATTGAATGATTTGGGTGTCACCTTTGCAGATCTTGAGACAAGGGTATTCCAACCACCTTAATTTTATCATATTATATGTAGGCATTTTGTCTTTGTATACTATTAACTTGGATGTTGTGAATTTGTTTGTTAATTCATCATACTTTTTTAGTTATGATGAATGAAATACTCTATCAATTTAAATAAATGAATACCTTTTTATTTTTGTCAAAAAAGAGTATACCTAAAAATAAAATAATGCTCCCATTTTATTTTTATGACATGTTTTTTTTGTTAATTTTTGCTTTTGCAAAAAAAAAAAAGATCCTCATCACACTTTTTTATTCGTTTAAAAAGTGACAAGTTATCGCTACATTGTTTTCACGTCATTTTTGACAAATGAGTAATCAAAGAATGTCACTGAATACAATTTATACACGAGACAAATGTTTGTCACTATTATATTTTGTATACATTCTTAAAGAAATTCTAGTTCGCGTAGGACATCTATACTACATGATGTACTGGACAACAAGTACGACAATATAACGCAATAATCAATAAACAAAAAATAAAGTAAAGTGCAATAAAGAAGAACACAAGAGATTCGGTAACGCAGTTTGGTGCAATGTCACCTACATCTAGGGGGCATCCACCCTAGAAAGGAAATCCACTCTCAATAATATCAATTCCTAGTCTTATGTGAACAAGTTTTGTTCACTGCTTCTTCATCTAATACGACCCCTAAATATGAGAACCCTGTTGGAACAAAATGTGCTTAACATTGCCACCTTTAGTTTTGATGATAACAAGGTATTAAAAGTTCAATTGGATATGCTAATATTTGTTCAAGTGTGCAAGACCATAAACTAAAAATTTATAAGTCTTAAATCAACGAATTGGTTCTGAAAGAACAAAAGAGAGCAATGAAATTTACAAATGGAGCTTATGCTGCAAGTCTGAGTCTGAAGACCATCAGAGTCTGAAGATTCATCAGAAGCTGACTACCGGAGTCTAACGTCGTTAGAGTCTGAAGTCAAGAACTTGAAATTAGTTAAAGTTGGTTAATTGAAGACACAAGTTTGTAGAAAGAATAGAAGCCTGGAGCAACGACTATTTCAGAGGAATTAGAAGGCATTGGATGTTTATCCACTGAAGAGCGCAAGAAAAGGACAATAGTACAATTGTACATCCACCACTCCACTACTCCACTCACATGTCTGCACATAGTACTGCTGCAATTGAATCTATGCTGGTTAATTCTCCAAACAAGGAACGAATTTCAAATTATTCCCTCCTAGGACATTAACCAAATCAAGCAACATATCATTGGTGATTTGATCACGCTTCAACAACGACTCTTTGATGTACTGGCAATCTCTCAACGTCTCTTTCACACCTCTATATAAAGGAGTGAAGACTTGAAGATTGAGAGAGACTCTACAACGTTTTGATAGTGCCAAAACTCCGCTGAGATTGTTGTGCATCAAACACTTATAATTTCTTATAAACTTTCATATCTTAGAAATTATATAGTCTTAAGAGTCAGATTTTGATTTGTATTGTGAACACCACTGATAGCATATCAAGTGCTCAAACCAAACATTTTTCTGTGTAATTGTGTTTGTTTAGAAGTCTCTTGATTTTGTGCTTGAGCATACGAAATATCTTGCTTGTGTGCTAGAGTATTTGAAGTCACTTGCTTGTGTGCTTGAGCGTTTGTAATCAGATTCTGATTTTAGTGAACTCTCCTTGGAAGTGCAAGGGGGGCATGATTACTTCCGGATTGTGGAAGGAACTTGTTTAATTGCTTGTGTCTTTCTCTTCTCTCTCTCTCTCTCTCTCTCTCTCTCTCTCTCTCTCTCTCTACTTTAACCACTTCATTAGACTCTGAACATTGTTTTAGAATCTGAACTCTATCAGACTCTGGACTTTGGACTTAGTTTAAAAATAAGAAAAAGCTAACACAATTAAACCTCCCTTCTTGTGTTTTTCTCACCTTCAGTTGGTACCAGAGCTCCAGTTCTGTTGTCTTAGCACTTAATAGTGTAACTATAAATGATCTGAGAAAAATATGTGAACTGGTGAAGGAAGTGGTTTTGGTTCTGGTGTTGCCATACCATTTGATTATGGTACTGATGACAAGTCATCTGGTTCAAACTAACCTCCAATGTTTGTAACACCCTAATGCCCAACGTTGATTTAATAAATAATGTGAATAAATTTAAACAAAAAGGATGTTACACATACTCATCAATCATTCATTCGAAAAATAAATAATATCTCATATTTCAGAATGCGGAAAATACTTCAAAAATATTTCATAAAATAAACATGTCTGATTCTCAATCGTCATTGTGGAAAATATCATATGATTTTCAAATACTTAAGATTCCTAAAATTAAACATCCAACGTTTGAACCCAACCCTAGTGTTACAGATCAGAGCACATGATTATTCGACTACATAAATAATTAGGTAATAGCTACTGAAGTATATCTCCGTCGCCACCTTCTAAACGTCCCGCATACTAGAGCTCCTTGTCCTGAGTGTCTGTAACCCAAGAGTACAGACACCATAATACACAACAACAACAAAGGGGGTGAGAATATTCATCATAACATATATTGGGATACATGAATATTATATAATAGGCATACCATTATTTGATCATCATTTATAAATATTCACAATTCTTCATCAGGTTATACAACCTCATTCACACATCATCATTGTCATAACTCAGCAGTTTCAAAACATTAAGGAATACACATAAGACTCATAATACATCAACATTAACACAGACCACATATATCACGTACACATCATATACACCTAACATGAGTCATATGCAAATACACTTCGTTCCTAGACCTATATGCATCCCAGTACCGATTTCTAATCAACAGTTGTATTTCAGAGTTATGTTACTGAACATACATACAACATTCGTCATTTTTATGCAATATGATATGATGCATGAAGACTCACTAACAACATATAGAAAATACATCAACAACAACAAATCATCTTCACAACATAGTTCTTTTCGTCATTTTACTTGTTATTATAAAACAAGTACGTCATTTGTCATTATTCAACATTTATACAACATGGTTATTACCTCATCATTCAACCTTTTACAACATAGTCATTACATCATAATTACTCAATATCGTTCTTAAAAGCTATACTCCACATTAACTTTCTTCGTGCACTAAGTGCTTCATTCTAACGACAGCTCTCCATTCTTCGTTCTCAGTTAAGTTTTTACCTCGCCATTATCGTTACATCGACCACTTTTATTCTCCCTATATAAAACAACAATGCGCCATATTACCTCATTCACTTTTATCATCCTTCATTCATTCTAACTTAGGTCATTATCTCTCTATTGATTCGTTATCTTGGCTCATCGCTAACATTACCCCTATATTATTTATTAATTAACTCAAAACTTTCTATTCCCATTCTATTTTTTCTATCAATTCTCTCAACATCATATAACCACTTAAATCGAACACACTCATTTCATTTTAACCTAAGGTCGTTACTTCATACTTAACTTCCTATCTTCATTTATATTTCATGCTAACAATCTCCTTGTCGTCATCAATTCTCTAATTCGACCTCACTATTTACCTTGACTCTTCTTCTCTTCAACCTAAAAACTTTCCTACGTTCTCTCTCTCTCTCTCTCTCTCTCTCTCTCTCTCTCTTTCTCTTCTTATATATATGTCTCTACAATTACCCTTTACTCTGATTTACTATTATTTTCACCTTTATTAGTTCATGAATTACCCTCTTACAACTCTCTCTACTTTACCTTCAGGTCTTTCACATCATCATTTATTACGTAGTGCATCGTCGCCATATAACATTTATACTATCAACATACCCCATCATATTTTAACGTTAACATCTAATTCATCGATTAACATCATATCTACATATCATATTATATAGTCTACATCTTCGTTATGTTCAATATCATGTTTAGAACACACATCCCTTATTAGTTGTATCCTCTTATTCTTTTAGGCTCATTAAGTTTAGGAACATATTTTCATATATAGTTTAATCATTAATATCTTCTATTGTCTTAAGCCACTCTTGTAAGTTCATGTTTTGGACTCGTCATTACCTTGAGGTAATCACTCCTATTTATGCCTAAGAACAATTCTTCATTAGACATATCTTTTAAGGACCCTTAATTTTACTTGACACGCTAACGGCTTGCTTAGACTCACTATCTATTTGATAGTTGTTTTAGAGTCCAGAGAAAATGTTGTGCTGAAATTTCCTGAAAAACGCAGCATGACCCAGACTTGGTGTTTAAATCATAACTCAAGTTCTAGAGGGAATAATGAACTCAAAAAAATGGGGAATTAAATCTAACACACACATCTACAACTTTCATGAAGACTCCCAAACCTAATTCGGTACATAAAGTGGCAGAATAATTGATTTTCCTATGTTTGGGAAAAGAGGACAACCCTGTTGACCCCTGATGATCCCTGTGTAGTATGTTTATCATATCTTGAGTTCTAAATACTTAAATAGAGTCTCTCTAAAGTCTAGTGAAAGCTAACATCTATATATACAACTTTCATGAAGACATCAAAACCTAATTATGAACATAAAATTCCAAGTTTTTATTTTTGTTTTTCGGTTACAAAAATCGAAAAGAGCACAACCCTGTTGACCCCTGTGTAGAATTTTGATCATATCTAGAGTTTTAGACGTTGGAATGAGGTCAAACCAACTCCAAATTAAAGCTGACATTCATATCTACAACTTTCATGAAGACACCGAAACCTAGTTCTGAACAGAAAAGTTCCGGTTTTTATTTTTGTTTCGGCTATAGAAATAGCATATTTTCTGCGATTTCACATATGCGATTTAGCCTTAAGGGACCATTCTTAACTCCATTTTCGACCCTAAACTCACTAAACTCGACCCTAATCTACACTCCATGACTATCCTATCATTCAAACACTAATTCTTCGTTAACCTACTTGATTATCCACTCTTTTTAAGACTAAAACTCAATTCAAAAACCTAAACTAGTTTTCCTCAATTCTCATCTTTCAACTTCATCTTTCAATTCGTTAATCATCATTCTCTCATCAAATTCACATCATAACAGCAACAACGTAATAAAAATTTAAGAGAACCCTCCAATCATAGATTAAGATACCCTAAAGTGCAAAGATTCTCCCGTTACCTTGATGTTTTGCAAATTGATGAATTCCTACAGTTGAATCTCTCCTTGGTCGTGTCTTTATGCCTCCTTTCCTCTTAACCCTAGTTTTCTTCTTTTGCCTCAGCTATCTTTTTCTCTTTTTTGTTGTCACCCTAATTTTCTAATCTCCTCCTCTATTTATAACCACCAAAAGTTTGTTTCTCACTTAATCTTTTTAACAGGTTACTATCCACACCTCTATTTTGGTTACTATTCTTGTTGTAACTTCACCGTCTTGCTATTCACACTACTCATCTCACTAACTACACCTCTTTTCTACCCAATTTTACTAATCCACCTCCGTTCGCAATCTACTATCTTGTTCTTTCGAAAAACTATATTTTCTTCCTAAACATTATTTTCTCCTGCTCTTTAACGACCTAACCAACCCATCCATTTTCTCCTTACCTATTCTTCCAAATAATTCAAATTATTAAATTAATATTATCCAACAACCAATACTAATAATAACAATAATACTAATGTTATCTAATAATAACATTAATAGACTAATATTAAAAATCAAGATGTTACAATGTTCAATGGAGATCCTGAAACTTTTTCTTGGTGGAAAACCAAAATGTATAGTTACATTATGGGTTTAGATGAAGAACTATGGGATGTCCTTGAAGATGGTGTTGGTGATTTGGTATTAGATGAAGACGAAACTGCTATTGATAGAAAGAAACACACTACTGCTTAGAAGAAGATGTACAAGAAACATCACAAGATTAGAGGCATTCTTGTTGCTGCTTTGCCTCACAATGAGTACTTGAAGATGAGTGATAAATCAACTACTAAAGCAATGGTTGCTTCCTTGTGTTCAAACTATGAAGGTAACAAGAAAGTCAAAGAAGCGAAAGCTACTATGCTTGTTCATTAGTATGAGTTGTTCAAGATGAAAGAGGATGATGACATTGAGACTATGTACTCATGGTTTCAGACTCTAGTCTCTGGACTTCAAATTATGAAGAAAAGCTATATAGCTTATGATCATGTGAACAACATACTAAGGAGCTTACCTGCCAAATGGAGACCTAAGGCAACTGCTACTGAGGAAGCTAAGGATCTAAACAGTTTAAGTGTTGAAGATCTTATCAATTCTCTCAAATGTCATGATATTGGTCTAAATGAAGAAGAACCTATTAGACAGCCTAAATCTATTGCACTAAAGTCTAAAGGAAAGTCTTCAAAAGCTCTCAAAGCAAATGAATCTGAAGATGAGTCTCCTGCTGGAGATTCAGATCAAGATCCTGTTGTTGTTGAAGAGATGGCTATGTTCTCTAACAGACTTCAGTATTTGGCAAGGAAGAACAAGAAGTTCTTGGGTAGAGGCAGTGGTTAGAAAGGACCAAGAAAGGAAGATCAGAAAGGTTGTTTCAACTGCAAAAAACCTGGTCACTTCATTGCTGATTGTCCTGACTTGCAGAAAGAGAAATCAAAGGAGAAATTGAAGAAACCAATCTTCAAATCCAACAAGTTCAGAAGACAGATCAAGCAGAGTCTGATCGCTACTTGGGAAGATTTAGACAATGAGTCAGGGTCTGATAAAGATGAAGTTGAAGATGAAGCAAATGTGGCTATGGGGTTAAGATGCTTCTCATGAAGCTCAAGATGGTTCACATCAAGCTATTCAATCCAAAAAAATACTTAAAAGTACAAGTCTTCACACCCTGAGGATCTAATCTTTGGAACAAAGATAGTCCCGGAAGAACAAGATCATTCTATGTTGGGATTATTATCAGTGATAGAACCTGCTACTGTTGATGAAGCACTTTCAGATGATGGATGGATAGTAGCTATGCAAGAAGAACTCAATCAATTTCAAAGGAATGGTGTGTGGGATCTGGTAACTAAACCTGATCATAAGAACATTATTGGAACAAAATGGGTGTTCAGAAACAAGCTTAATGAACAAGGCGAAGTTGTCAGAAACAAAGTTAGACTTGTTTCACAAGGATATATAGTCAACAAGAGGGCATAAATTATACTAAAACATTTTCTCCAGTTGCAAGATTGGAAGCAATTAAGTTACTTCTATCCTATGTAGTTAATCATGACATTATATTATATCAGATGGATGTTAAGAGTGCATTTGTGAATGGTGTGATCTCTGAAGAAGTGTATGTCAAACAACCTCTAGGTTTAGAGTGCACCGTGTGGATGTTAAGAGTGCACCGTGACCATGTTTATAACTTAATAAATCATTATATGGTCTGAAATAAGCTCCCAGAGCTTGCTATGATAAACTGAATAATTTCTTGATTGAAAATGATTTTAAAAGAGGTCAGGTTGAAACAACACTCTTCAGAAGGACACATGAGAAAGACATCTTAGTTGTGCAAATTTATGTTGATGATATAATATTTGGTTCTACTAATGCATCTCTTTGCAAATAATTTTCTAAGTTAATGCAGGATGAGTTTGAAATGAGTATGATGGGTGAATTGAATTTCTTTCTTGGAATTCAAATCAACCAATGCAAGGATGGAGTTTATGTTCATCAATCTAAATATACCAAGAAGCTTCTGAAGAAGTTCAAGCTTGATGATTTTAAATAGATGAACTTCTATTCAAACAGAATTACAAGGAAATTTGTTCGAGGTTGAACACTTGATATACAATCAGTGGTGTTCACAATACAAATTAGATACAGACTCTTATGACTCTAGAATTTCTAAGATATGAGCTTTGATAAGAAATTCTAGGTGAACTTTAGATGCAGAACAATTTCAAAAGAGTTTGGCACTTTCAAATTGTTGTATGAGTCTTGTTTATGTGTGTGTCTACATATCCAAATAGCAGGTCTTCACTCCTTTATATAGAGGTGTGAAAGATACGTTGGAAATTGCCAGCACATCAAAAAGAGTCGTTTGAAGCTTGATCAAAATCACAAATGATATTTTGCCTGATATGGTTATTGTCCTATGAAGGATCAATTTCAAATGCATTCCTAGTCTGAAGGAACATTGTTGCAGGCATAACGGTTATTCTTGTCTTGATGCAGAGACACAAACAAAGTAGTGGAGGTAGTGGTTGTACACTTCGTACAATTTTCCATTTTCAATGCTCTTGAGAGAACAAGCATCCAATGCTTTCAAATCCTTTCAAATTGGTCGTTGCTTCACTCTTCCGGTCTTCTGTAATGTTAGACGTGATTAAATCCTTCGAAACTTTAACTCTCTCAATATGCTAATGATCTTCAGCTCCTGATGATCTTGAGCTCCTGACGAAAGACAGCTTCTGGTGATGTAGCTTCTGATGAAGTGCTTATGATCAACTTGCTTCTGATGACGTCATCACTTCAGGAGCACTTGACTTCAAAATCACTTTTCTTCCGATGCTTCAAGCTTCCTTTTTGTTGATTCCATAGCTCTTAATTTGTTCTTCCAGACCCTATAAAGTATACTTAAACTTGTACATGGTCCTGCACACTTGAACAAATATTAGCGTATCCAATTGACAATTTTTAATACCATGTTATCATCAAAACTCTTAAAGGGTAATGTTAAACACATTTTGTTCCAACAAAACTTGTTTTTAAGAACTATTGATTCATCAATTCAATCACCGTGATATTATAGATTAACTTGTTAATCAATTCATCCCATATATCAAAGTTGTGTAGTTGCTTGTATTAGTTATTTCTAGTTGAAGATTAGGTTTGATATGAAAAAGTTATAGGTTTTCTGGATAATGTTGTGTATTGATAATTGATTGTTAAGTAATAATTCAAGTGTGAATTTCTCGTTCCTAATGGAATCATAATTATTCATTGCTTATTCTACTATCGTTGAAGTATTTACACAATCCAATGTAGTTTTCTCGAATTAGTTTCATAAAACCACAATTTTTATAAACTTTCAAAACTATGGGGATAATCTTTTAACCCCCTGTAGATTCTCGTTGTTATCGTCATATCATATAACATTGATGACTTTTACGTTGAGAGTTTACAAATAAATTTGATTGTGATTTCACTTTGATACTCGGAGAGTGGTAAACTATCTTAATGCTCAAGAAATGTTTGACACTTAAAAAACCCTAATATTGAAAGTTTGTAATAATTTAATTGACAACTTATATAGGAGATAATAATAGTCATTGTTTGAAGAGGGGCCATCAGAATAATTGTCATTGAGAAGCTTTGACCAGGTTTGAAATACTTTGACTATAATGGATAATTTTGTTGAATAGTACTAGAGGGATCCTCTGCTTCTTTGGGAATTATCCGTTGTATTCCTTTTGCCTTTGAATTTTTTATTTTTTTCTGCACGGTAAGAAGAAAACAAACAATATGACAAGAACTTGAATAAGACCTTTTTTCAAAAGATGACAAAACTTGTTAGAGTCTCTCAGATAGTAGACTGTTGACGTGTCCATCAGATGTTGACTTCCTCAGAGTGTGCTTATATCATAATTTGTTTCCTTATGATTCTATTCAGCTTCATGGAACTTTTGACCAAAGCTTTGACTTGTTGTTGACCTTTCTTCAGATCATAATCAAAGTATCCAACGCTTCTCATGAGTACTAAATGCATTCCTTTGAGTTCACATCTTGGTGGTTAAGAATCAATAAGTTGACTTCAGAATCATAATTTAGTTATATGGTATTGCACACTGTAGCACACATTATAGTACCCCAATTGTTCTTTCATACATTATTATCATCAAAACATTAGGGACATTGTTCTAAAACCCACTTTGGTTCATCAATATGTTGTGTTCTCTACTTTTGAATTGTACCATTGTAAATTATATTATTATAAGAAGTGAATGTTGTTAAACTATTTCATATTTTTCAAAGGCTTTGATTTGATTTGTAAACTCATTATGACAAATGATTTATTAAATGTGACATTGATCTTTATCGTTGGTTTTGGAAAACACTTTTAGATACAATTATTTTGCCTTAACTGCATGTTTGATTCCTTATGTTTATTTTAGGTTTTAAGTTGGTCCCTTATGTTTTAAAAGTTTCAAGTTGGCACCTTATATTTTAAAGGTTTCAAGTTGGTCCAAAATGTTACTCACGGTGGAATAAGTTAGTCCCTTCTGCGACATGATATTGAGTTTAATAAAACAAAAAAAAAATTTAAAACTGATTTTTTAAATAAGTTAAATTTCATCATCCATATTGTCATCCCGAATATTTAAACAGTCAAGTGACGGAAGAGACTAACTTAACCCAATGCGAGTAACGTTTTGAACAAACTTGAAACTTTTAAAACATAAGGGACCAACTTGAAATTTTTAAAATATAAGAGACCTAGTTGAAACCTAAAATAAACATAAGTGATCAAACAAGCAATTAAGCCAAAAAATTTACTTTTATTTTAGATTAAAGTGGATGTTGAATATTTTTGTCCATGGTTTTTATTTGTATAAAAAAAAAAAAAGTGGACTCTCACCGATAAAAATTAAGGTTTTATAGTAATACGCTTTAGTTAATTTCATTACCAAAATCTTAAAGTACAAATTAAAACCATCTTTTTAATTAAGATCTGTAAAATTTCAAAACGAACAATAAATAAATAAATAATATTTATTTGGGGCAAGTACAAAAAGTACACGAAAAATCATGGAATATTCTAGCATGTGATATAGTGCAAAAAATATTTGCAAGAACTCTTCATTCCCTATATGACATTTTTATACCCTTTTAGGTCTGATATTAATTCAATGCAATAAATGGCTTCACAACATTATAAGTACACAACCGTTGTTAATGCACTTATAAAAAAAGGGAGAAAAGATGGATATCTCTGGACAATCAGCATCAGTTTCACATTTAGTTAGTGCTGCAATAAAAAAATAAAGATATTTACAAAAAAAAACGAGATAAAATTTGTGTATGAACCACAATGTAAAGAAGGAAATTTTAAAGGGATCAAAATATGAATTACCGTCAGCCTTGTATGCAACCAGAAATAGGAAAATAAATAAAATCATAGGATAAGTTTTAGCCATATTGTTTTCTTTGTATAAAATAAATAGAATATGATTTGAAGTATTAAGTAGATCAATGTGTTATGTTTGTTTCTTTTCCAGATTTATTAATTGTCTCTTAAGTAGACTAATGTGTTGTGTTTGAAGGGGAAATGTTTTTTAATTAACTTTTCAACCTTTCATGATAGAAAGGGGAAATGTTTATTTAAAAATAGTAGTACCATTATAAAGTAATTTTTTATACATACTTCACAATTGATGTAGCAACATAGTTATGTCCATGTTGAAATTGTAGAGATTTTATAGAAATCATTTAATCAGAGATGAAGTATGAAATCATTTAATCAGAGATGAAGTATGAAATCACTCCTCCCATATATGATAACCCTCATATATGGATTCCAACGAAACATTAAATGACTTACCTCAACATGACTTGGATAATTCACCCCATATTGGTACATTGCGTGTGTGCGCGCGCACGTGTGTAGTTCAACATCTTATTGCTCCGTTGCAAACATCACCAGAGTTTAACCCTAACCTTGCTACTAAACATATGAGTCAAATGACCAAGTTTTTCCCAAAAGATATGTGGGTATTCTGATTGATTTATTCATCTCATTTTTATGAGACTTGGTTTGTTATACATTACTTCACATGGGCAGACTCATCATCACTTATTCTATTTTTCTAGAATAAACTATTTCTTTAAGTAAAAATGGTCCTAGAAATAAATTAATTCTTTGAGTAGAAATGGTCATGGGAAAAATCAATCCATGGATTGCAATTAATTGTCTTTTTATTATTAAGTATAGAGTATTGCCTTACTATTATTATTATTACTACTACTATTAGCGTCCAGAAGTGCTCGTCTGTCCGCTTTTTCTAGTGCGCTAACATATTGATATGTTTCTTAGTGAATAAGTTTAGCCATTAGACACCGTTAAAAAATAGGATAGTCAATAACTTATTAATAAATAAATTGGTGATTAAATGATACATATTCATCATCATTATTATTTGTCTTGTTGACTACCTTTATTGGGGAGGAGGAGGAGGACCCTGGAACAGGTTTGATAGGCAGCCTTTAAAACCTTCTTTTTCTGTTCCTCTATAGGGAGTAAAAGGAGCATCAGTATCCTTGCCTTGTAGTAACAAATATGCTACGGGATCCACTTCCTTCTGAAGGATCAAATTTCTATGGGTGTGTGGCAGAATTTCGCAGTTGTGATTTGAAGAGGCTGCATCAAGAACTCTCTAAAATAGGTGGTGGCTGCGCCTCCATGGAAGATCTTGCAATTACATCGACAACATTCTGCCTAGTGAAACTGAACGATGTTGCTGACTTATCCGACATCGGTGGCTGATCATGCACAATAATATTAGCAGAGTTCTCATTGGACATAATATGCGCATGATGCTCCAAAACATGGACGGGCTCTTCAAGATATACCTCATGATTGCGCTCAACTCAATCCACTTCGATGATAGGTGGATCAATATTTTTCTCATTCGCCGTATCAGTTGTTACTATGGTTGGGGCGCTAACAGGTGGTGTCTCAAAAGCATTAGACGAGCTAATCCCCATAGGATTATCTTTCGGTTGCCAAACTTGCGACATTTGTTTTTGAACCTGTTCCGGTTTCTTCCCTTTGTCCGCGGTGACTTTTTCCACATTCTTAAAAGGATACAACCTACATCATTGGGTGATTCTATGACCAATATTATTACAGTGGTAACAGAACTTCAGCAACCATTCATTAGTGACTTCAATCGGAAAAGAGAAACCCTCCCTCTCGACTAATATTTCATAAATAAAAAATCTTTGACAGATCCATATCTATAAGTACCCTTGCATAATGTCTGAAGACTCGGTTTTATGTTGTAATATCAATAAGTAATGGTGTTCTGACTGCACTTGCTATTTCACGTAGTGTCCTATCCATCCAGTATTCTTGCGGTAACTCAAGGAGACATATCCAAACCTGAGCATGGGTTTGTGTTTGAGTATGTGCATTGAAATCTTTCGTCTATTCAAACAATTGCATCACTCCCAGCTTCAAATTCACCGTACCGAGAGCCCACACATTTCTCAAGTCATCATCTGTAGCAAAAGAGAACTCCCGGACGTTTTCCAATGCTTTTGAAGCTTGTCGGCAATATCCTTTTAGGAATAAAGCTTATCCCCTTTATTCAACACAATTGTGCCCTAAAGATTATGCTTCCAAATCTCCAGCCCTCATATATTGGCATTCTGCGTAATCTTAATTGAAAGAGTTTTCCCACAAATGGATGGAGTGGGAAGTAGGAAGTGGCTGACACCCTCGCTGCTGTAACAACCCGTCGTGCAAACGAGAGCTGCTGAAGGCCATAGGTGATAACTGCAATCGGAGCTGCTAAAGTGGAATTTGTCCAATCTGTGCCTGAAGAAAATCCAAATTACAATTTAAAAGAATTGGTACCAATTGGATCAAACAACGTTGCAATTTGAAAAACTGCACCGAACAAGAAAATCCAACAACTAACAAGCCAACAATCACAAATCAATGGAGAATTGAATTGGATTTGGAATTGACAAATGAATGTCGGATGGCGCTCATACTAGGAGAACCCTAGCAAAGCATCTATGCAAGAATTCATTTTTATACAACGATGAATTGGAATTGGAATTCATTTTTTACTATACAACGATAAACCAGTTTAGTGTTTACATAGACCATGCTTCTTTGCTTCAAGATGCGGTGTAACATCCCGCAATTTCCTCTCCATAATTAATTTTAACTAGGACCCAATTTTGCATGAATTCTGCTCTTTATCCAACAATTTATGCTCATTCCTAACTAAAAAGATCAAAATGCCCTTACGTGAGTTAACTCACGTTGTGTGAGTTAAGTGACGCTGTGACTTAAGTCACGTTGCGTGCTGTTTTAAAGGCAGGTAGAACCTCATTGCTCATTTTCCAACTACAAACTAAAAAATCTCTCTGATATCTCTTTCAAATCTGAAATCCCTTCAACTTCAAATCAAACAACACTCAAATAACAAGTAAGTTTTCATAATCAAACACCATTAACTTTTTTATGTTATAATGTTAGATTTTTTGTCTTAAATATGATATTTTTAGTTTTAGGATTTTGTTTAAATTTTGATTTTTATTGCAAGAAATGATGCAATGTGACATGTAAATGACTTATATTGCTTAATTGTTATGATGTTTCCATGTTTATGTTAGATTTTTCTCTCTCTTAAATTAGATTTTTTTTAGTTTTAGGGTTTTGTTTAAATTTTGATTTTTTTGGCAAGAAATGATACAATGTTACATGTAAATGACTTATATTGCTTAATTGTTTAGATGCTTGCATGTTTATGTTGTAGTTATGAGTTTTAGGGTTTATGTATATTTTGCACTCCAAGTGTTTAATGAAATGTTTGAATGAGTTTTTCATTGATTGTTTAGTTTTTTATGGTGTAGGTTTGAAACAATGATCGGTTTGTTCAGTTTTAGCATACACTTCAATGGTGGAAATCCTCAAATGTTCAAGGTTCGGTACTTTAATGTCACGTTAAAAGGTCTCAATGATCAACTGAATGAAATCAATCAATTGGACTCAACCCCGGAGACACAAGGATAGTGGAATACATTTGGTATGAACGTCCAACGTTGGACGACGGGAGGATAACGTTCAGTCGGCTATAATTAAAGAACGATGACAATGTGAGGAGCATGTTCTCGATTTTTTGGCAGTACATCATGTTCCCGTGGATCGATATGTTTGTCATGTTGATGAGATCGCCTGAAGATATTCTCAACAGTTTGATTCCGTCGAAAATCGTGATTAGGTAGGGAATGCACCTTCCAACTGCAACAATTGTCTTACCTCTGAAGTTGGATAAGGTCAAACCTGTTAAACAACAACTCTCAAGCATTCACCTGGAAGTTCTATTATTCCTTTCAAAAATTAGGTAGTGTCTTTATTTTGTTGGAATTTAAATTAAATTCTTGTTAGTGTGCTGAAGATGTTGGTATTGAAGTGTCTTATACTTAGGGTAAAGGTTTGCAAGTCTGTTTGAAAACTCAAAAGAAAAAAGAGAACACAACATGTATTCTGCAAAATCAGCTATATAGGTTTTCGCATCGAATTCCCTTGTATAAGATGAATGGGACGTAAGGGAGTGCACCTCATTCCTCTATGTTTGTATTCATCTTATATGAGAGAATTCGATGTGCAAAATTTATATAGTTTTTTTTGTGGGATACATGTGTTGTTCTCTTCATTATTTTGAGTTTTCACACAGACTTGCAAATATTTACACTAAGTATACGACACTTCAATGCCAACATTTTCGGCAAACTTTCAAGAATTAAATTTAAATCCAACATCATGATGACACCATATATACTTAGGGATAATGTAATGTAACGTAGATGAAATTAAAACTAAATAAAATTGTGTATTTTTGTAATTGATTTTGTGTAATTGTGTCACTTTATTCGATTTTATAATACACAATTTTTATTTGAATTCACGCTGCATTTATTTAGTCTTTATTTATTCAATACGCAATTTATATTTAAATTCACGCTGGGTTTAATTAGTCTTTATTCGAATTTATTTACTCAATACGCAATCATAAAATAAATGCAAATATTAACAAAAATAAAGGAACAAAAATAATCGGCATAAAATCTCATTTTATTAATATAATTATTCATACAATTACAATAAGGTAAAACTAAATCAACAAAAAGAAAAAAAAAACCGCAAGAAAACCAACCTACATGGGGTAAAACTAAATATGCGGATTTAGTTTTACCCCAAGTAGGTTGTCCAACCTTCTTGGGGTAAAAATACATCTAATTCATTTTACCCCAAGAAGACCGGTCATCAAACATTTCAAACTCAAAGCAACCTCTCGAAATCTTCAAACACGCCTCTTTCTATGAAAGACCAAAGATGGAAAAACAACATTGTTGTTGTAGAAGGAAGAGGAGGGGGGAGAGTGAGGAGGAGAGAATGTGAGAAATAGTGTGAGAAATAGCAAAGAGGAGGAGGGTATTTATAGGTGGTTTAAGGTAACATAGGTTTTAACTACACTTAATGAGCTCAAAAAATGTGGAAAACCTTGTAAAAAAAAACGTGTTAAATCCATTAAAAAATCTTAACCACCGTCCAAAAAAATGTGTTCTTTGTGTTAATAACAATCGGCCAACACGCGTGAGTTAATTCATGCCACCAGCCAATGGTGTTTGAGTTAACTCATGTTGCATGCATGGGTAGCAAAATGTGTTGGGTAAAGAGAATAATTCATTTTCTATCGTCAAGTGATGCATATAAGTTGTTTTCTCATATTTGATGATTTATGTTTTTGAGTGTATTAGTAGAAGTGTATGAGTATTGGGGGTGCACTTAGTAATAAGATCTTGAACCACCTCTCACATATTCCAAATAGGAAAAAAAAATCAGGTAAAAAAAAGAGTCAAACAAACAACAACCTTGTCCTCGTGAGCTTAGCTCAGTTGGTAGAGACATGACATAAAATGTGTAGAGTTTGGAGTTCGAACCCCAAACACCACAAACGTAGAGCTCAGAGCCCCAAACCTTGTCCTCCTACTTCAATTTTAGAATTAAATTAGTAGGGCTCAGAGACTAAATACATACTGCATCTACTCCCTCTTTTTTCATCAACAAAAAGTAAAATATAAAGATCAAAAAGAGATGTGAGAAAAACATGAGATAATTCTAGATACCAAAATCAAAGTATGGTTAAACATATGTATCAATGAATAATAATAACCATAATATAAAAACATCATAGCAGATTAGTTTAAGTATCAGAGCAAATATTATGAAAACATTATATCAGAAGCTAAAACAAGAAGCATAAGAAACAACACAAATGGCAGAAACACAAGAAATAATGAGTGCAATCTAAGGTTGGGCTTGTTTTTTCATCATTTCCTTCATCATTGATGTCATCTCCTCTGATTGCTTATTCAAGGCTTCTTATAAAGCATATGATCTTCTATCTTGAGCTTCTTCCTTTGATCTATGCTTATCTTCCATAGTTGTTATCTGTCTTTTCAAGTTCTCAGATAGCATCTTTTGATCAAATAACTCTTGTTGCAATTTCTCAACCTTTTTACGTATGCAGGCTCTAACATCTTCAGTTTCTCAAGGATTGGAATTTGAGGCTTGACATGCATTTTAGTTAACCAAGAGATATTCAAATCCTCTTTGATAGATGAAGTGATGATATAATAGCAACCTAAGAAGAATGGAAAGTCTGAGATTTAGAATCTTTCCTTTCTGATTTCCATAGCTTCCATACTCTTGACAACTTCTTTAAATCAGTTATAGAGTGACTGATTTTGAGTTTCAATTGACAGCCTTTGCAACTCACACAAGACTGTGTCTACTCTTTCTCTTAGAGCAGTCCACTTATCTGCATATTTCTCAGTGTGAATAGGATCATTTCTAGCTTTCACCAAGCTGTTCAGATCCTCAAAAAGGTTATAACATACCTATTTTAATACAATAGAATCTGGTAAAAGGGTAGGAGGGGGTGAGACAATGATGGTTTAAGATGAAATGATGGGTGTATCTGAGTTTTGAAATTCAATTGATGCTTGACTGGTGGAGCAAAAAAATGGGGGGTCATGAACAGACTCTAAAACAAAAGAGGAAGATGAGTCTAAGACATTATCAATGTGTATAATATGCTCATCTTCTTCATTAGAGTCTGATGTGATTATTCCATCAAAAACAGGTTTTGAAATAGAAGGTTGAAGAATGGGTTCTA
>Ga0315914_1003925_pt1 | contig 22373 bp, 13 predicted proteins | sample MpolenodulesMG_FD_203920 | JGI IMG/M metagenome (GOLD analysis project Ga0315914, IMG submission 203920) | Medicago polymorpha root nodule microbial communities from Los Angeles, California, United States - elongated nodules | ecosystem: Host-associated > Plants > Roots > Nodule | place: USA...
ATATATCACTTCAGTTTATGTCTGTACACAAATAAATCATACTTTAATTTTTTATAGGTTCTTCCTACAAAGTTTGGAAGCTTCCTCAAACAATTTTCATATGAGAAACTCACATGCTGCACTGATAATGGACACTTCTATATTTTTGATGTCCTCCTTCAAAATAATGAACATTCAACCATGCAATTAGGGATGGATTGGAACCACTTCAGCAAAGCGAATGATTTTTACCCAGGAATCCTTTGATTCAAATTCACAAAGGACTGCAGTGTGACTTCATGTCAATTTTACCCCATATCAACACCAGATTCAAACATTAACGCTATGTAGTTTTATCATTCTCACAGCTCCACTAACTGAGGAAGTTATTAGCAGGGGGTTAGAAGCGTTGGCAGTGGATGGAAGATTGTCTCAGATACATGCTTCAAGAGGTCTCTTAATGCCCAGTCATTGTCTATATGCTGATGATATTCTTGTTTTCTGCAAAGGCACTCTCACCAGCATTCGCAACATAATGGATTTATTTGAAGAGTATGGTAACTATTCCGGTCAGTTTGTGAATGCCAGTAAGAGTAAATTCTATGCTAGATCTTTGCCTCTCTCACGTATCACTGCTATTACTTATATCACTGGCTTTAGCCAAGGTTGTCTTCCTTTCACTTATCTTAGCATCCTCATATTCAAGGGAAAGCCTCGAACTATTCACCTGAGACCTATTTTTGATAATATTAAAGTCAGTATCTCTGCTTGGAAGGGGAAGCTTCTTACAATCATGGGTCGTGTGCAACTGATAAATGCTGTTATTAGTAGTATGTTGGTGTACTCTTTTCACATTTATCAATGGCCCATTAGCCTTCTTTCAGAGCTATCGAAATGCATGAGAAACTTTATTTGGAGTGGTGATCCGGATCATAGGAAAATTTGTACTGTTTCCTGGAGCATGATTTGTAAACCCAGAGATGAAGGAGGCTTGTCTGTGAAGGACCCCATGTTGGTAAATAGAGCTGCCATGCTTCATCTAACTTGGTCTTTGTTAACTTCTAATGAGCAATGGGCCTCTCTGTGCCGGGCCAGGTTTTTGTGTCATGGCAAACCCAAATCCAACTATATTATGTCTTCTGTTTGGCCTGGGATGAAACATTATATTAGCTCCATTTTTTAATATTCTACCTGGTCAGTTGGTAATGGTAAATCTATATATTTTTGGACTGATAAATGGTTAGATAGAGCTATCACCGATCACTGGCAGATTCCCCTATCTTTACATGATTCTCTGGATATGAGAGTGTCTGACTGCATTGTGGCGGGATCTTGGTGCCTCCCTGATTTTTTGATTTATAGAGACCCAGATCTAGCCTCTCAAATTCTCCAAATCACTCTACCTACGTCTAATGTCCCGGATAGCTTAAATTGGAATATGGCTACTGACGGGGTCTTGACTAGCAAGCTCGCTTACTCTTTTTTGGCTGGTAATGGTCTAAAGGTTCATTGGCATAAGTTGATTTGGAATACTTACACAACTCCCACCAGGGCATTTATTTCTTGGCGCTTTATTCATAACAAGCTCCCTACCGATGATAATTTGAGAAAAGGGGATGCTTTGTGGTGTCTATCTGTTGCTTTTGCAGATCACAGGCAGAAACTTCTCATCATATTTTTCTAGCCTGCCCGATCACCTCACAACTTTGGGTTTGGCTGGGGAGAGGCACCGGCATACGGCTTGACTGCTCCAGCATGGTTTCCTTGCTTCTTGGTGGTGCTGGCACGGGAAGTAAAATGGTTCAGCAGGTTCTCAACTCTGCAGTGCTCCATACTATTTGGTGCATTTGGATTGAACGGAATCATAGGTATTTCTCTAATGTGCAGATGTCTATGACTTCTCTGTTCAATGTCATTCTAGCTGAGGTGCATCTTAGTTTTACTCTTGCTATATCTAAAGGGGCCTCTGATATGTTGGATTATAAAGTGTTTAGGCTTGTTAATCTCCCTCTCAAAACTAAACGCATCAGTATTGCTAAAACGGTGACTTGGTGCCCTCCCTCTGCGGGTATTGTTAAGATTAAATGTGATGGGTCATCTTTTGGGCAGAATCCTTGTGGGGCTGTTGGTTATGTGATTAGAGATTCTTTTTGCAACTTTCTGGGTGCTATGGCTAGTAATATTGGGCAGGCTTCCTCCCTTGAAGCTGAGTTCTGTGCTTTCATGTTAGCCACAGAAAAAGCAAAAGATATGTCTTTTCCTCGCCTTTGGATGGAAACGGATTCAGTTGCAGTGGTCACTGCTTTCTACAAAGATTATGGCATTCCCTGGAAAATGCGCAGCAGATGGCATAATTGTATGAACTATTGCAGGTAGATTGGTTGCACTTGCACTCACATTCTTAGAGAAGGAAACAGGGCCGCTGATGCTCTTGCTAAGAATGGGCAGGGTCTTTCTATGTTTTCTTCTCAATGGTGGACTTCCACTCCACCTTTTATCTCTTCTTTTCTTTCTAGAGATAGTCTAGGCTTATCTTTCTCTCGCATCTCTATGGATTGATTTTGTATTTGGTTCAGGCCTCTCCTGGCTTTTTATATTTCATTTGCCTTCATCTAAAAAATTTTTTTTAATATTATTATGAAAACTATGTTCTTAATATGGTTTTTTTTTAAGTATGTTTTTTTAATCCCCAGTCCTGCTACACTTATTGTTTTTTAACTCTATGTAGTTAATGTAACATGACTTACTTCCAAGGAAATTTAATTTTTAAAAAAAATTACTTTTTTTTAAAAACAATCCCAAAATAAATTATAAACATTGACAAAAAAACTTGCGCCAACGGCGCAACCCATGCGAACGCACGGGTACAACACTAGTAAGCTTGCATATGCTAATGTTTAAAGCAAAATATAAAATACTGTTAAATTACTTTTGTATATGCTATAATTTGTTTTTATAAGCTATATTGGAGAACATAAGGTTCGTTTCAATTGTCTTATTTTTGAGTTTATAAAAAATAGCTTATGCAAAAAAATAAGCTTTTATGTTAATTTATACGTATTATAAATAAATAAGCTAACGGAAATTGTATCTTCATAAAATGGTTTTTCTTAAACTACATCGACAGAATAATAGATAAAAGATTGTTTATTTACATAAGTTGTTTTGCATAAGCTCAAAATAAGCGTAATCCAAATGGGGCCTTACGAAAATAAGTTGAAAAAAGCTTATGAAAGTTATAGATCAAGTAAAAACGAAAATCATACAATTCAAAATACATGATGTAAAAAATGAAAATAATTTTATGATATAAATCATGGAATGAGGAGGTTATAAGTATCATATAAATCGCGGTGGAATTGCATCATTGTGACAAATCGGAAAAGGATTGTAAAAGAAAAACCTTGTGGCAGAGTTTCTGGCTGTTTCCGGCAGCTGAGGATCAACTCCGGCAACGTTTTCCGGTGAGTTGAGATCAGTGCGACGACTCTCTTGTTTCTGATAAAACGGTCAAGTGAAAGCTGCTGTTTTTTTTCTTCTTAGATTGAGTTAATAAGTTGAGTTGATGGGCCTTTTTTTTGGAAAATTGCTTAATAAGCCCCTTGAATTGCTCGCATACTCTTTAAATTTCCAAAAATGCCCATCTGGAGATGTAACTCCTGGTCGTTGGTGTTCAGGAGTTATGAACTGATCCAAGATTGGGAGTGATACTGGATCGAGAGTTAGGAAGTGATATGTTCTGAACACATACCAAAAAGGGTTTGTGATGCAATGTTTTGTCATAACATAATCAAACACAAGATCTTCAACATTCAACACTCAAAATTCATTCAACATGCAAAATGACATAAAATGTCTATTTGATCCAACTAAATTCAAACACAATATTCATATGCATTAAATTTCAAAATCATTTAACATATGACCAAAATACCATTATAAAATCATTTAACATAAATAAGTCATCTAAATATCAGAGTCGTAATTGTTTAGGTATTAAAATATCAATATACATAATTCATGAGAAGCAGGTGGAAAAATAAAAATACATATAAAGTCATCAAAGTTATCGGAACGTCCTCCTCCTTCGTGGAATTTGATATTGAGTGACCAACTATATTTCATGGGTAAGTTGCTGCATAGTACCATATAAATCGTTGTAAGTGGTACCATTTTCTATCCCACCAAAGTCCCAACTGTTAGAATAGTCAGCACAACTCCTTCAGTTATGCCTTGATTTTTGCTTCTACTGTCTACATTTTCAACTTTGCATTAATCTCAATTAACAACCTTGTCTATAATTCAAATATGTTTTTGTAACTCCTCCAACTAGCATATAAGATCAATGCCCATATTGTCATTAATGTCATTAAATGAGATTATTGCACAATTGTATATTTATATCCTTGTACAATATTTCAGATTTGTGAAATAGAAAACAATATTGTACCATTCATTATATGGTATCAGCCTTCTCTTTGGTTGCAATCGAAGCCCAATATGCCAACACGTCTCGGTCTCACGCCATGTCCATCAAGAATCAACTTCAACGCTGCACCAAGGGAGATAAATCAATCTATGATTATCTGTTTTCGGTTAAAAGTCTTGTTGACGAGCTTGCTGTCATTGACAAATCGCTCTCTGATGACGATGTTACTCTCTACATTCTCAACGGTATTGGCACTGAATATTGTGACATTGTAGCCTCTATTCACTCGTGAATGTTCTTTCACGTTTGAGGAGCTTCATAGTCATCTGCTTGCACATGATGACTACATCCACCGCGAAGCTTCAAATGATATACAAGTTCCTACTGCGAACTTTGCTCAGCGACATTCAAAACAAGGTGGTCTACTGCCTACACCATCTAATGGACGTGGTAATTCATTCTCCAGGCCAATTCAGAACAACGCATCTCGTGGACATGCTCATTTTTCCCACAAGACTCGTGGCTACAACCCTCGTGGCAACATAAACCCACCAAGATGCCAATATTGCTCCTATATTGGTCACAACGCCAAATATTGTCCTCGGATTATGCAAAACAGCAACACGTCAGTGGCCAACTATGCATCAGCTCCTAATTCAATGTATCCTAGTTGGGTGTTTGACACCGGTGCCAGTCATCATGTGACCACCAATCTGAACAACATGCATATTCACTCTAAATACGATGTTCCTGAAGAAGTGCACATTGGTGATGGGACAGGTTTGCAAATATCTCATATTGGTTCAACAAAACTTTGTGCAACCAATACTGTTTTTAATCTTCATAATGTTCTTTATGTCCCTCGTGCTAAATATAACCTTATTTCTGTTTCTAAATTTTGCAAATCAAATAACACATATATTGAGTTTCACCCCTATTTTTTCTATATGAAGGATCACGCAACAGGGGCGATGTTGATGCACGGTCCAAGTAATGGTGATCTCTACACTTACACTCCAACCTCCTCACCATCTCCCACTTCCTCATCCTCTTCTTTGTGGCATGCTCGCTTTGGTCATCCATCCTCCAAAACTCTCGCTAAAATGATGTGAAATTGTGGCATTTTTAGCACTTTCAATAATAACAATTTGCCTTGCAATTCATGTCATATCAATAAAAGTCACAAGCTTCCATTTTCAATATCTTCCATAAAAACTAGTTCTCCTTTTGAGCTTATTTTTTCAGATGTTTGGGGACCCTCTCCTATTACATCAATTAACAGATACAAATAGTATCTTGTGTTTGTTGATCATTTTACTAGATACACATGGCTTTATCCATTAAAAAGTAAAATTGACGTTGCATCTATTTTTCCCCAGTTTCATACCAAAGTCGAAACTCTTTTTTCCCACAAAGTCAAATCCATTTACACAAACGGTGTAACTGAGTACATGAAACTTAAACTATACTTCAATTCTCATGGAATTTCTCACTATATTAGTCCCCCATACACTCCTGAACACATTGGCATTGCTGAACACAAACATCGCCATATAGTCGAAACTACACTTTCTTATCCCACTTGTATGTCCCACAAATTTTCTGGTGCTTTGCTTTTCAAATGGTTGTTTACAGAATCAATCAAATGTCGTCTGTTCAATTAAATAATAAATGTCCTTATGAGATCCTCCTTGGTACCAAACCCAATTATCAAAACCTTCGTGTTTTTGGTTGTTTGTGTTATCCCTAGCTTCGTCCATACTCACAAAATAAGTTTTCCAATCGTAGCATGCCTTGTGTCTTCCTTGGTTATTCATCTCAACATCATGCTTATCAATGTTATCACCCCCCACCAAAAAATTGTATATTTCAAGACATGTGGTGTTCCTTGAGACAACTTTCCCTTTTCCTCTTAAACTTTATGCATCTCCTCCCTCTCCAGACTCAAATCATGCCAGTGGCTTTTCGTTATCTCGCCACCCCCTTATCATTCAACATTTTGACCCACCTACTCCTCCTCCAATCCAGCCTCAAAATCCTTCCTCCTCTCCATCCACACCATCTCCTATTTCAACCATCCCACCTTCTTCTATACCATCAGCTCAATCTGCCCAACACATTCCTTCCTCTTCTACGGGATCACCATCGCAGGATTTTAGTACATTAACATCTTCCCTACTGCCTGCATCTTCTCGCTCGGAAACAAGAGCCATGAATCAAATACAAAAGCCTAGTCCAAAATATCTCCTCACTACCAAATATCCTCTCCCACCTTCGACCGAACCAACATGTGTTAGTGAAGCTCTCAAATCAATTGAATGGCGTGATGCTATGAGCGAAGAGTTTGATGCTTTGGTCCAACAAAGAACATGTGACTTGGTACCTAAACCATACGGTGCAAATTTAATAGGCTATAAATGGGTTTATCGAGTTAAAAGAAAAGGCAAATGGAGTTATTGACAAATATAAAGCAAGACTAGTGCCCAAAGGTTTTCATCAACGACCAGGCCTTGATTACACACAGACGTTCAGCCATGTTGTTAAACCAACAACTGTCCGACTAGTTTTGTTAGTAGCATTACAGAACAATTGGCCTCTTCGTCAACTTGATGTGAACAATGCATTTCTCTATGGTTCTCTCAGTGAAGAAGTATACATGCAACAACCTTCAAGATTTATTGATCCAACAAAGCCTCACCATGTCTGCCGCTTAAGGAAGTCAATCTATGGTCTTAAACAAGCACCGAGGGCTTGGTTTCAAACCTTGTGTAAGTTTCTATATGATTACGGTTTTGTCAATTCAAAGTCTGACCCGTCTTTGTTCATTTTTAGAAACAATGGTATTGTTTTATATGCCCTTGTATATGTCGACAATATCATAATCACAGGGAACACTATAGCAAAGTCACTAAGTGCATTGCAGCCATTGCAACTTCTTTCTCCATCAAGGACTTGGGTAACTTACACTATTTTCTTGGTGTTGAGGTCATTCCCACTATAACATGTTTATTTCTTAGCCAACACCAGTGTATTGTTTACCTACTTGAGAGAACCAAAATGGTTGAAGCCAAACCAGTCCTTACTCCTTTGTCAACTACTGATTTCATGTAAAGATGATGGTCACTAAACACCGATGCTACATTCTATCGCATCACAGTTGGTAGTCTTCAATATCTATCCATGACAAGACCTGATATTGCCTTCACGGTCAACAAACTAGCATAATTCATGCAAAGACCCATGATAAAGCACTTAACTGCTTTGAAGAGGCTGCTACGTTACCTTAAAGGGACTATTTTCCATGGCCTTCTTCTTCAAAAACCAACATCATCTGCCGTCATTGCTTATAGTGACGCTGATTGGGCTGGAAATAAAGACAATTACACTTCTACATAAGCTCATCTTGTTTACTATGGTTCCAGCCTCATCTCGTGGAAATCATCTAAGCAACGGGCTGTAGCAAGATCATCCACAAAAGTTGAATATAAAGCTCTTTCACATTGTGCATCTGAGTTGTCGTGGATCCACTCTTTACTTACTGAATTGGGTGTCAATAGTTTCAAGAAGCCAACACTCCTTTGTGACAATCTGAGTGCTACATATCTTACTCACAATCCTATTTATCACACTCGCATGAAACACATTTCTATTGACATACACTTTGTTCGTGACCTCGCCCAACAAGGAAAGCTCGAAGTTCATCATGTTTGTACAGATGATCAACTTGTTGACTGCTTAACCAAGCCTCTCTCAAAGACTCGACATCAACACTTACGTAACAAGATTGGTGTCGCTGACGGGACTCCAATCTTGCGGGGGCGTGTCAGAACAGCCAGCACAGCTCCTTCAGTCATGCCTTGATTTGTGCTTCTGCTGTCTACATTTTCAGCTCTGCATTAATCTCAATTAACAACCTTGTCTATAATTCAAATCTTTTTTTGCAACTCCTCCAGCTAGCATATAAGATCAATGTCAATATTGTCATTAATCTCATTAAATGATATTATTGCACAATTGTATATTTATATCCTTGTACAATATTTCAGATTTGTGAAATAGAAAACAGTACTGTACCATTCATTATAATCCATGTTCCTGACCAACCCATATATCTGCAAAGTATTTTAAGAATCATTGGCATGCTCCTCCCCTATAAAAACCTCCACATTTTCAAGCATAGGCAGACCTCCCTCGACTAGAGCCACCAATTTGTGATGAAATAGCCTATAAAACCAAGAAATTTAACCATGTACAAATTGCCATTGTGCCTCCACAAATAGACCTCGCATGTCCTCAAGTGTAACATGCTACAAAAATAAAAATCTTGAAATGTGTGGTCTACCTGAAATTCATTCAACAATGATATGTTAGAGAGATGCCTCATAATGCTATAAACATGTCCATACTACCTCATTAGCGTCGCATGTATCCCAGCTATGGTGCCTCAATTTATGAGGAGGAATAATTGCAACATGTTTTCTACGTACAAAGTTGTGCTAGATTCTCTTGTCGGGTCTCGTCTTACCAACGTTGTCAGCCATATCTACAACAATCAACAACACAAATTATTGATTCATTCAAGCATTTCGTCAAACACATAAAGTATAAAACTAACTTTCACATTAGTAATTAGTATTTAGATAACTAAAGCACTCTAACTCTAAATAACAACATACTTGATTAACATATTTAGGAGGGTGTATTGAATTGGAATTTCAAAGGATTTTAAAAGACTCTTTGGTTATAGAAAAATCTTGAGGTATTCAATCAAGATTTTAAAAGATTATAAATAATTATGGTGGTATTCAATAAAGATTTTCATGATTTTTTTAAGAGTCTAACAAAATCCGGCGGTATTCAATCAAGATTTTTCACAACTTAAAAACAGTCTCTTGGTATTAAAAAATGTATAGATTTCAATGGATTACTTGGTAGAATGGATATGGTGAGACTTTTTAGTTAAAAAATTTAAAACTAACAATCCTGTACAAAGACTTGAGATTTTTTGACTCTTTTTACTCTCATTATATGTTCTTTCCTCGTTTCTCCCACTTCACTCATCAACATGTGTTACCGTTGATATCCTCCTTTCATTTTTTTTCTTCTTTAAAGTCATTATGTCATGTCTGTTTTTTTTTCTTTCCAGATTTTATTAATTTTGTGGTTCTCATCGTTTTTATGTTCTTAATTAACGATGTGGTTGTCAGATCATATAATTTCATTTTTTTTTACTCAAGATCGTGTTACCAATTGTTTTTTTTTGCGTCTTGTTCTTACATGTTTAAGGAATGAGTTTTGATTTTATTAAGTAACTATTATTATTATATTAGTAGTCAATCTCATGATGGTAAAAAAATGATATATATCTCGTTAATTGTTAATAAAAAATTATTTCAAATTTTAAGTTTTCACTTGTATTAAAAATATTATCAATTTATGTTCAAACGAAACAACATATATAAGACGATGATAGTTTACCGTAGAATAGTTTAACTTCAAGTATGTGAAAAAATATTACCTAGGAAGACATGAAACTAGAACCGCTTTTTTATTGAAAAAAATTAAAAATTGTATAGATTTTATTTTTTTATTATGCAAACCTTTGATTTTTTATTATATTTAGTCATCCATTCTTATAATTTTGTATTTTTGCTAAAATTTTAATCGTCTTTTTAAATCTTATGAATTCTCATAAAGTACTTTCAAATCTTAAAAAGTCTTTGAGTTAAAATCCCTTGAAATCTTAAAAGTTAATACATTCCTTCACAATCTTTTAAAATCTTCGAGATTTTTTTTGCCAAAATAGTCTTTTAAAATCTCAGTCAAATACACACCCCTTAGTATTTCAATTAACAACTACAGTAGAAACTCTATAAATTAATAATGTCGGGATCGGAGAAATTTATTAATTTAGAGAGTTATTAATTTATCGATAAATTAATAATTATTAATTTAAAGAGTTTTTAAGTAATTATACAGTACATACCAAACAAAAAGGCAAATTAGTCTATGCCTCTTAGAATTACGTTGCAGCGAACCTTGAGACTCAACGTAAATTTGTAACTACTGTGTTCATATACATTGGAAAAATACAATACAAAAATACAACACCTGAGTTATTGGATGCAATAAGAAAAGTTAGAGATGAATTTCAAACAGACTTGAACTTTAAAGGAAAACAGACTACTATTGAATCATATTTCAATATATTTTTTTTTTTTTTTCAGTTTCTATGAATTATTAATTTATGATTTTCTTGGGACCGAAAAATTATTATCTTATTATTTTATCGAGTTTTTCAATTTTTTATATTGGCCCAAGTCGGGACCGGACAAATTTATTATTTTAGAGAGTTTATTAATTTACCGAGTATTAATTTAAAGAGTTTCTATGTACATGTTTCATATATTGCATTCTGCTTCAAATTGTTCAATAACTAAAAACATCCTAACCTAGAACAACAACATAATGAGGGGAAGATAAGTAAAAAAAATAACACTAACTTGTTAGTAAAATGAAGAGAAATGAGCGTAAATGAACACAATCAACGATTTAAGTAAGAAATATATGTAGATGGGTTAAGTTGTAAGCGGTAGAACCGAACTTCGTCAAAATCCCAAACAAACATAAATGGGGAAAACTTATCATATGTTATGCCCATCTATCCACTCTTCTTATTGCCCTCTAGCGTATAAATTATGAATAATAATTTTTATAAAATTTTAATTAAAATTAATTTGATTTTAACTAAAATTCTAGGTATAGATATTTTGCAATTTCATATTATATAAATAATTTATACCGCTTTCAATGATACCAATAATATAACAAATATAATATCTTAAAAAATATATAATATAAATTCTTATCTTTTGAATAACACCAACAAAATAGCATTTTCATGATCAAATTTGCTTAAGGGTATAATTTGAAGGAGAAAAAGACAGCCCAAAACAATCTACTTTATTTATATATAGTATTGATGAAGGGCATACTCGTTTGTAACTCCCAAACTTGAACGATTGGGAGTTAAATCTCAAAGCGTTCGAAAATTACAAAATGAGGGAGTATTTTGGGTCATTTGAGGGGCATGTGAGCAATTATGTTTTTGCTTTTACTTTTTCCACCATATGCTATTTTCACCCGCCCTATGGCTTATTCAAAAAATACATCCGTTGTTCGGATTATATAATCTTAAATATGTTTATATATAAGCAACGACCAGAATCCCTCCCACTTATTTTTTTTTGGCAGGAAACCTCCCATAATATATATTAAAAGAAAAAGTAACCAAAAATAACAAAAGATGGGGGGGATCGAGCCAAAACCCCATCAAGTAACAAATCTAAAGCAAGGTTGCCCTAGTTTGTTCCTAGCAAAATCATCTGTGATACTTAAGTGTACATTTGTTAACCACACCATCTCAGTAGAAGTTAAACCTAAGTTAGCCAATTTGTCTGCACAATGGTTACCTTCCCTATTAATGAAGTCTGTAATATATGTAAAGTCTGAAAAATGATTTTGTAAAATAAAAAACTTATATTATGATCCTGTAATTCGAGATTTTTATTATTTAGGACCATGTAATATACATGAAGTCCAAAAAATCAACCTAGAGATTGAATTTTTTCATCTTTTTTTAGAGGCATGTTAAGAACGATAAAATATGGCTTTACACAAAAAATTAGAAATTTTTTACAAGAGACAAATTAATTATAAATTTTTAAAGTGTCAAAAACTTAAAAAACAAAATAACAGAAATCTTGACCTATAAATTGAATTTTGAGCTCACTGTATGCAGTGACATCTAGGGGTGGCAAAATGGAGATGGTTTGGATGGAAATGGACGGATAAAAAAAAATCCATTAAAAATAAAATTCATCCAATCCATGCATTTTCATATTTTTAATGGATGGATGTCCAATCCATCCTTTTTTTTTTAATTTCATTAATAAAATACCAAAATGAATAATTTTTAATTTTTTAATTTTTTTATAAAAAACAACTTATCTTTATCAATTGTTTATTAAAAAAACAGTTTATTAAAACCAGCTTATTTTATGCAAAATTACTTATTACGGTATCTTTTTTAAAAAACAGCTTATTTCATGTATAACAACTTATCACGATCTCTTATTAAAAACAACTTATTCAAAACAACTTAATTTATTCCAAACAACTTATTACTATCTCTTTTATAAAAAAACAACTTATTCAAAACAACTTATCTTATCTAAAACAACTTATTACGATCTCTTTTTAAAAAACAGCTTATTCAAAATAGCTTAATTTATGCAAAACAACTTATTACTATCTCTTTTTTTTAAAAACAGCTTATTCAAAACAACTTAATTTATGCAAAACGACTTAGTCGATCTCTTTTTAAAAAACAACTTATTTAAAACAACTTATCTTATGCAAAACCGCTTATTACGATCTTTTATAATAAAAAAAAACAGCTTATTGAAAACAACTTATCTTATGCAAAACCACTTATTATGATCTCTTTATAAAAAATAGCTTACTCAAAATAGCTTATCTTATTTTTATTTTTCAACAAAACCGTGCAAAATTGAAATTTTGTTCCTAGTAAGTGTATACTCACAGGACAAATTTTGTAGGCATGGTTAGAACATAATAAGAACCCTCACAAAAAAGTTTTGCAATTTTTAAAGGAGAGATAGATTAATTATAAATTGTTTAAGAAATTTATAATTATGGGAATTAAAAATTCATAATTAATTTGTCACTAGTCGAAAAATCTATCTTTTTTGTGTAAATCTGTATTTTGACGTATGTTGGATAAAATCATGAAAATAATTCAACATGTAGGTCACTTTTTTGGACTACGTGTATATCATAGGGTAAAAATTAAGAAGAATATCGAATTACAAAATTATAATATATGTTTTTTTTTAATTTTATATGGTCATTTTTAAAACATAATGAGTATTACAGGATTAATTTGAAGAATTAACCCTGAAATATAATACATTTCATTAAGACTTTCAAAATTTCAAAGTTTATAAATTTTTATCTTTTTGCTAAAAATAAAATAAAAATTAACTTGGTTCAACTGAAATAATAAAACTTCAGTCTAATTGCTACTCAATGTTAAACTTTGAAATTAAACTTCAGTTTAACATGTATTATACAATGTCACATGTTAAAAAATACATGTATCTATCATATCTCACTAAAAAAATTAAATAATGAGGGTAATAGTCATGTTAAAAAATACATGTATCTATCATATCTCACTTTAAAGATTAAATAACGAGGGTAATAGTTATTTTGGTCTCTGAATGTGTAACGAGTAGTCATAATAGTCCCTCAATGCATCAAAATTTTAAAATAGTCTCTTACTATGCATTTCGTTAGTCAAAATAGTCACATACATTAAAATATTTTGTTAATATTGTTAAAATAGTCCCTCAATTAGCTTACTTATTGTAATAGTAATTCTTCTAAGTACTTATTTATTGTCAATTCAATCCCCATATGAAAAGAATTAATGTGAGTATTGAGAGATTAATTATTGTCAAAGACTATTTTAACTAACAAAATTAACAATCATGAACTATTTTGAAATTTAATACATTGAGGGACTATTGTGACTATTTATTATACATTCAGAGACCAAAATGATTATTACATCCTAAAAATATTGAACAAAATAACATCTCACTTGAGTTGCTCTCTTATCAAAATGTAGGTTTTAACATGTGACAATGTATAAATACATGAACTCATTATCACTCATGGTGGAACCACCTAGAGGCCAACACATTTATGAAGTCAAAACTTCAACCACACACAACTTCAATTCAATTCAATATCTAAGGTAAAGGATTGCATCAACAGACAGAGATGTCCATGATTCTTGTGAAGATTAAAGTAGGTTGCCACTTAACATGGGTCCTTCTCATGCCATTATTAAAGCCAGAGGTGGGCACAAGGGAAAAAGAAATTTGATCTCTTTTTCATTCTTTTTTCTTCACTTTTTATGAACCATATATTAGAAACTTATAAAGAGAAAAAAAAAGGTTGGTCATAGTTGCACCTCAATGAATCATATCCTGACACTTCCATTGTGCAACAGTGTACACTTTACCATATTTAATTAACCACTACTATATACTATGTTACATTTATATTCCAATATTTTACTAAATGTATTTTCCCAAGTTGGAACAGTGTATGCATGATCCTTTTAACATTTCGAGATTATTTGGCATTTTGCTAATTATAAAACATTTTGGAGTAACATAAGCTGGTAGGTTCATGGATCACGGGTTAGACAGTGGCACAATTTACCATGAAACGGTTTTGCAGGAAGAAAACAACGAATTTTTTTTAAGGGAAAAAAATAAATGAATTGAGCAGAATCTGTACCCTAGAATAATATACAAAAATTGCCGACTCTATGTACTATTGGTTTCATTGATGTCTATCATGCATTACGGTACATTATTGTCTCAAGAAAAATATACATCACATTATTGAAAATTAAATTCAACTGTATACACATTATATTGATGAGCAACAATCAGATAACATTGTTTTAGAACCGCAAAATAAAAAAAACATAATGTTTATGATTCAGATAGCGTTGATATATTATAGATTATCCACTATGAACTGAACCAAACCTCGGTTGGCCTAAAATAAAATATTTGTTACAATCTAAACATAAATATTTATAATTATTTTTAATATAATTTACAAGTATTTAATATTTTTTTGACAAATTTACAAGTATTTAATAGAATATATTGAGTGATGCTATTTGATCAATGTTTTTAAGATATTTCTTTTTGAGTAGATCCCCAAATTTCCTAACTATAACCAACTTAATTTTATCAACCACTTCACCTATTTTTGCCTATTAAAATATGGAGATCTATTAAGTATAGGATTTTCACATATAAAATACAAATTATTACAAGGCCACATTATTATAATATAATTTGCTGAATGATCTACAATATAATTTGAAGAGAAACATTATCAATTTTCATGTTCAAGTCATATATATATAAATTAGGAATATTTGTGATGTGATAAACTCGGGAGATGCTAGAAAGTGCTATTGCAATGCCTGTAATAGCTAAAAAACAATTAGGCTAGCTAGCAAGAACAAAGATGTTGTCCTAACTCTTAATGTCAGTGAAAAGGACAAATTCAACCTCAATTCAATCCCAAAACTTATTCATTCTAAATTACACTTTCTTTTACCCTAAATTCAAAAATATTAAACAAATATAAAAATACAAATCAAACAAGATAATAATCAACAAATAAACCAATAATAAACCTCCCAAAAAAAATTCCAAAAACTAAAAACCATGTTAACAAATTAAAATCCTAACAAGAATTATGAAAATGAGACACATATATATGAATCAATCATATTAATATAACATATGATTTACTATTTAAAACTAATTAATGAGCCATAGCAACCTGATTTTGTGATTGAGAGTAATCAATACTTCTTTGATTTGGCATAGCAAGCATAACAGTATGATCCAAGAAATCTTTAAGCTCAACAACAGATTGAAGAATAGTCTTCAAATCTTCAGCACAAAGAAAACCAAAGCTTCCAATTTCTCTAACAGCATACACATAAAAAGTCAAACAACCTTTCCTGAATTTGAACCTAGCCATTTCAAAACCACAAAGACCCTTGATGAGTTTCTTGTTCACATCACCAAGTGCTATTTCATGTGGCCAAATTCTATCAACAGAACATTTCATAGCTTCAGTTTCAAACACAAACACAAGAACTTTTGATTTCTTTGAACCAAGCCCTAGGGTTAGTGTGTGCCATGCTTGATGTGCTAGGATTGTGAAATTTGTTGGCAAGAATGCTGTTGTTGAAGGGAAAGGAAGTTTTTTGTTATCTTTTGGTTTTGTTGTTGGTGGGAAAGAAAGAACTTTGAGAAGTTCAAGAGGTTTTGCTTTTCTAATTGGAAATGATTTTACTATGAATTGGCCACCAAATCTTATACCCTTTACTTCTGAGGTTGGTTTGAAGGAGAAATCTGAGGTTTGTTTTGTTGTTTGGGAATTAGGATGTTGGTGTTTTTGCTTCTTGTTATTGTTCTTGTTCTTCTCTTTTTCTCCCATGGCTAATTGGAGAGAAAATTGGTTTTTGTTTGATATAATTGATTGATATTATAACAAAGGTTTTAATGTCAATGATATGGTGTGTAATATTTACTACTAGTACAAGGACTTAGTAGGTTTTTAATTTCTTGGTGAGTTTCTTTTTCATGACAGAGTAGATTGTATAGTCAAAAAGGGGGAAAGATACATGGCATGAGTTTCAACCATTTGTTTAATCAAGAAAATAGGACTATAACTAATCTTTTATGAATATAAATAGTGATATAATAATCAAATTAAAATAGTGAATTTATATTTCGATTAGTAGCTCCAATCATTATTTTTTAGTATTTTTTATGTTAGATTTTGTGGAGAATTACTCTGCTTTTCGAGCTTAAAAACACCGCGTGCCACCCTTGTATGCTCCTAAGCCCGTGTATCTGAGGCAAGCTAAGTAGGACGGTCATCTTAAGCCTAAAATGATAAGTATGAAATTTGGAGCCGAACAAAAAAAATTGGGGTTCATTAGGCCTTAAAAAAGTTACTTAAATTTTAATGGGAGGTGTGTAATAGGTTTAGTTCTTTGTGGACAATTTTATTGTGATGTTATAAAGAGAGTTCAAATTCCTAACCTTTCATTTCCCTATACTCTTCCGTCAAAATCACTAAAAAAATTTAATTCAAATTGTATGTTTGTTCTAGGCCACTCAAATTTTCACAAGTTCCCGCATACTCCATGCAAAAATCTTGTACCCTTAGAATGCTTAATGAATATGAGTAAAGTTTATTCACAATTCTGTGAATTTGTTACACATCACTTTCCAAGTTTTTTGCAGTTTCACGAGTGTCAAGAGTGCGCAAACAATATTGTATTGAACAAAATGTGGATATTAATTAGTTTATAAAATGAGGGGATTCTTGAAAGGGATGGAGTGAGAAATTAAGTTTAGGAGGGGCCAAACATAAAAGAGAAATTTAGTGAAGGAAAAATAAATTTTTAAATGCACAACTTATATAAAAAAATTATTAGATAGTATATTTAAAGTTAACATTGTCAATCGAATATAAAAAGAACTGATATTTTTCTTCTAATAAATTAATCTTTATGTTTATTAAATTTTGTTTAGTTAGAAGGCTTTAGTGGGGCATTCTGAGTTATGATACTCTTTATTTATGACCTTCTCAATTTCTTTTATTTGAAAAGATAAAACACACAATTTTTACAAAAGTAAAAAATAATTAATGATGGTAGACCCACTTAGTGATGGAACCCACAAACCTATTTTTTATGTGTATCTCTTTTTAAATGACACCCTCCATTTATTTTTATAAATGGAGAATATAATATCCTTACTCAATTGTCTTTGCATATGCTCATTCTTCATCTATTGTTTGTTAGAATTAATTAAGGCTAGTTCATTGTTATGTTGCATTTTCGTTTGAGTTGTACCTGAGTCAAGTCTAATATCTCCTATCTATGTATCTCTTTGTTTTATTTAATATTTTGTTTTCTTGTGTAAGAAAAACTCACAGTTATTATATAGAAATATATGGCCAGAAGAGAAGGGGGAAAAAAAAATCGTCTTATAATGCTATCATGCAGGCACCAAACAACAAGCCATCATTGTACCAGAAATAAGCCTGTACCCGGAAAGGAAAAGAAAAGGCTACCAGTAGTTGCTAATTATGGTCTAATCCAACCAATCCACCTAAATTAATACAAAGATAATCAACACATTTTTTTAGGAAATAATCAAATTCATAGTTCCTCCTTAAAAAAAAAAAAAAATCAATTTCATAGTGTCCAACTGATCAATAGAATTAATTTAAATGGAGAGAACCGATGAAAATTGAAAATTATCCTCAACTAGCTTAAACTTATTATCATTTATAGAGGAGTGTTATTCACACTCTATTTAACATTAGATTTCATCTAATAAAAAAATGATTGTTAGAGAGAGTTCGATCTTTGGTTTCTGTATATGAAGAAAATTTAGTCAGAATAAAAAAATCCACCTTGTATGTCGAACAAATTCTCTAACAAAGATTAGTCATCAGTGGCGGAGTCAGAAAAAAATGCTTTGGGTGAGCCACTAAATTATGAAGTTTTTATTTTATTTTATAAGTGTTAATTGAAACAAGTTTTAGTTGAGAGACAATGACAATGTAAGGGAGGTTTGAAATCCCCACAAATTAGAAGGTATGTAAACCTCTGCTAACTAGCCAAGCATAGACACGACAAAAGTCATGTATACTACTTGTGGAACCACCGAAATCTAAAACCATTAAAAAATTGTTTAAAATCTCACAAAATTGATCTATGATTTTTTATTTTTTTATTTTTCTAGGTGGACCACTACACCACTTTACAAAGATTTGGATGTGCCGAAGACAAAAAAACGTCGGAAAATTGTATAAAACTTGCAAAATAGACGTATAATTATTAATTTATTTATTTTTTCGGATGGACTGTAGTCCACCTCAGCCCATGAAGGGCTCCGCTTCTGTTAGTCACTCTTAAATGACAATAAAAACTTCGTACATGTAACATGAAAATAAAAAGTTATTCATTCTTGATTAACAATAATTATCATTTACAGTAATTTATAAGTATAGCATGTGATGCCATGGATTTGTGCTCATTAATCATAATTACCCTGCAAATGAGTTCACAATAAAGGTTGGGACCACATAAAGATGATCTCAAAGATAAAGGAAGGAAGTTGAGCTGCTTCCAGCAGCCATTATAGCACCCATTTGTTTAAAGGTCTTAGATAAGATTAAACTAATGCTAGAAAAATTAATTTAAATTATTCACTACGTGTATATCAATATTTTATGGCATTACTTCTATAAAATAATATAATCTCTGTAGCATAAAATTGAATAGGGTTATCACTGGTCACTCATTAGGGAGGACTTCATCAAACTCGTTGAAAAAGATTCTGGATTCAAACTTTTAGAGGGTGTTGGTAGAAATGGATATTGAAATCAAAATTTCCAAGCCCAAGTCTATTGGATCTCCAACATGTTAGCCCAACACTTATTCAAGTGAAAATTGCTTTTCTCATGTTCAACTCTTCTTAAAAACACATGGAAAATACGTTTTTGTCCCAAACGGTAGTGAATTACCGTTGCATCTTTCCGACGGTAGTTAACTACCGTTCGACTATATTTCTCAACGGTAGTTAACTATCGTTGCAATCTGGACATAAACCAGAATGAAAAAAAACGTAAATAAAATAGTTTAAATGACCAATAACTTCACAATAAAAAAATCCGGCCCAAAAAACTGTGTTCCTTTTATATATTGGTATAGATATAAATTTTTTAGAGAGGTTGTATGATATAGATGAATCCCTAGAAAGTAATCTCCAAATTTATTTATATTAAATTCACTTTTATTTTGATTTTAATCTATAACAAATGAAGCTTATATTTTTCTATTTCATAAATATGTAAGAATATAATGTAAGATAATAATAATAAGGGTTAAATATGTTTTTGGTCCCTATAAATATACTAACTTTTTGTTTTAGTCCCTCTAAAATTTTCCTTCAACTTTTAGTCCCTATAAAATTTTCAATCACTACTTTTGGTCCCTAATTTTAAGTTAATTTTTGTATTTTTTAATGAAATTGTGCAGAAATTTATAGAATATTGTAAAAATAATTCCCCAAAAAATTAGAATTTTTTAAGAAAACACAAATTAAATATGAATTTTTAACCGTAAAAAATATAAAAACTCATATTAAATTCATGTTTTGTTAAAAAATTCTAATTTTTTTTGGGAGATATTCTTATAATATTATGAATTTTTCTGCAAAATTTTATTCAAAAGTATGAATTCTACATACAAGTTTACTTTAAATGAGGGACCAAAAGTGAAAATGAAATTTTTTTTAGGGACCATAAACTGAAGAAATTTTTTAAAGGGATTAAACCGGAAAGTTGACATATTTATATGGACCAAAAACATAATTAACCATAATAATAATGTATACATTGTAAAAAAAAAATTAATGTATACATAAAATAATTGCATATTAAAATTATTTGTAGTTGATTGTATTAAAATTATAAGGTACTAGAGTAAAATCACCAAGATTAAAATGTTTATTTTGTTGAAATGATTGATGAGCTATGCATAATTAAGCTTTTAAAAGTGTCTGACTTCATAGTGAAGGGTTATTGATTTTATATATCGTTCTTTTGGTGATTCCATATTACCTCTTTTCGTATGTTTGGAGTAGATTCAATTTACATAAACTTCTTTATTAAGGTTGTCTGTTGTTAAGGAAACGACAGAATCAACAAAAGTGTTTTACCAAACAGACAACAAAAATTACGATATGATATGAATGATGGAGTATGTAGAAGATGAAATAGAAAGCGATGTTATTGTGAAAGATGTTTCTTGTTTGTTATTGAAATGAGAGGAATATTATAATGCGAACAGTGCCAATATAAATAGGAAAAGAAAAATCAGTGGTCATAAAATGCAACGGCTATATACTTGCTTTAAGCATATCTTTAGTTCTTCATTTAGAAAAGGAGAGTAAAATATCGAATTTTTTTTGTTTCTGCCTTAGTTTTTGCCAAAAATTTCAAAACTGCCATACTTTTTCAAAAAATTGCAGAAATACCCTACTTTTTCTGACTTTCTGGTACCCCTCCACTTGGAGTTGCGGGGTACCCTAAAAAGTGACGAAATTTTGTCCTTATTATACCCCGCAACTTGGACTTGCGAGGTATTTTTCTATTTTTTTTTCGAAAATTTTAAATACCCCTCTATTTGGAGTTGCGGGGTATTTTCGTATTTTTTTTTTTAAATTTTAAATACCCCTCTACTTGGAGTTGCGGGGTATAATAAGAACAAAATTTATGCATTGGTTTCCGTTTTTGCATGCATAATATATATATAAAAAAATAATTAAAATAACGTTGTTGTTAGCTGTTGTGCAAGATGGGAACAACAAGATATTTCCCATTGCTTTCGCAATCGTGGAAGGCGAGACCAAGGAGGCATGGAGTTTCTTTTTGAAAAATCTAAGGCAGCATGTCACCCCACAGGCGAACATATGCCTCATTTCTGATAGACATGTGTTGATAAAGAGCGCGTATGATGATCCACAAAATGGATGGCACGATGCTCCGACAAGCCATGTGTTTTGTGTCCGACACATTGCACAAAACTTTATGCGATCGTTCAAGGATGAGAACTTAAGAAGAAAGTTGAAGGTATGGGTAAAAATTATATCTCTTTCCTTGTAAATTCGACATATTATTTGTTTAAAGAAGACACATCTAACTTTTTTCAAAACAATGCAGGTTATGCCATGAACATCCCAACATTTGAATACTACCACTCTGAAATCGCTGTTGCAGATCGAAAGGCTCTAGCATGGGTCGACAACATCCACAAAGAAAAGTGGACTCAATCGCATGATGATGGTCGACGATGGGGCCACATGACAAGTAACTTGGTAGAGTCACAAAACAACATGTATAAGGGTATTCGAGGACTCCCGATCACATCTATTGTGAAAGCATCCTATTACAGGTTGGCGGCCTTGTTTGCTAAAAAAGGACATGAGGCAGTGGCAAAGGTAAATTCTGGCGAGCCATTCTCAGAAAACATCATGAAATTTCTAAGGGCTGAGGTGATTAAATCCAACAGTCATCAGGTCACTCAGTTTGACCGAGATCGGTATACCTTCTCCGTCTGTGAAACCATCGACCATAAAGAAGGATTACCAAAGGGAGAATACAAGGTGGACCTGCAAAATAAATGGTGTGACTGTGGACGGTTCAGAGCGCTACACCTACCATGCTCACATGTCATTGCCGCATG
>Ga0315914_1003926_pt1 | contig 22370 bp, 12 predicted proteins | sample MpolenodulesMG_FD_203920 | JGI IMG/M metagenome (GOLD analysis project Ga0315914, IMG submission 203920) | Medicago polymorpha root nodule microbial communities from Los Angeles, California, United States - elongated nodules | ecosystem: Host-associated > Plants > Roots > Nodule | place: USA...
ATGAGTGCAAAAAGCTATTTTACCATAGCAAAAATATTCAGTTCATTAAATTACATGCGCCATGTACTGTTTCATGATGTCTCAGCTCAGTGGAAAGAGTTAAACTTTGAACCTCAAGGGATGGAGTTCAAATTCCTTCAGGGACGGTTGTAAAACGATCATTGGATTCATTTTAATTAATGGGGGGGGGGGGCATTACATGAAATTGTGTCTTCCTATTGATCTTGTATTATTTCTTTTATGTTCGACAGTTTATCTACCACTTCATGCTGTGACTTGAGCTTCTCAATGATATACGAAAAACTCAACAGGAATCAGCCACAATAAAGCTTGATAAACATAAAATTATACACATGCTTTCAACATTTCATGCAACAGCTTAAACTTGTGAGTTGGTATGACCGTATAGTCTAGAGTTTGATCCTTTCTTGCTCTTATTTTTCTAAAATTAACTTAAATTTCAGTACAAGGTAGGGTGGACTTGTGCATTATCCACATTTCAAGCTCCGTAGGGATTTTGCATGAGAGAACGTGTTAAATATAAAACCATCCATGTGCTTTCACACCACAGCTTACGCTTTATGAATAGTTAATCCATGAAAAATCTTTACTTTCTAAATGTTATAAGAAATACCAGCTTGACACTCAGCAAGAAAATTCAGTAACACAGATTATGAAGAGACAAACCTCTGGAGGAATGTTGGTCATTTCAAAATATCCACCACGCTGTCCACATTCACCAAAATACCCTTTTGAAACTGAGTGAAAAGAAACAAGCTGGACTTCCTTGCTTAAAGGTGGCCCCATATCCATCAAAACCTTTTTGTGCAAAGAAAATTTCAGTATTATCTCAAGTTAATAACTGGGTCAAAACGTCAGAAAAGAAACTAATGAAGCAAAATATACCTTTTTGGCACTGATGAAGGGTCGCTCATCCTGGTATATATTTGTCTGGTAAACCTCATCTCCAAGCAACACTAAATTTTCTTCATAACAAAATTGCAAAACCTCTCTTAAATTCTCTTCACTAAGGCATTGACCAGTAGGGTTTCCAGGATTTATGATCACCATTGCTTTAACCTGATCAAATTTCGATTTACAAGAAACAATGTCACTTTCTTCAAAGGCATTGCATTAGTTTTTGTAAGTTCTATCTAGAAATAGATGGAACTTAACATTTGTCAACTAAAAACACATACATTTAATCCTTTATAGCGAGCCTCTGAAACTGATTTTCGAAGTTCATTAGTATCAAGACCCCAATTTGCTGTCTCTTCGAGGTAGTATGGAACAAGAGTACCACCAAGAAGAGCAATTGTTGCAGAGTAGAGTGGGTATTGTGGGACTGGAACCATAATCTGGCAATAAAAAGTGTTGGAAAGTTATTTGAAAGAGCAATGTGATGTGACTACAGAAAATTAAGTACTGGAAGAAACAGACTATATTACCCCATCTCCTTCACCTCTGATGATAGTATTTAATATCTGCATCACAGCCTTGCTCGCACCATCAGTAAGATAGATGAACTCTGGATCACTACAAATAGAGGAAGAAGTAATTAATCACCTTTCCCAACAAATTGGAAACTAAACTTATGCCCGTTTATAAGATGTTTTTGCAAGGCAGAGTAAAAAAATTGTGAGTATTAGAGCATAAATAAATACCTTGGATAACCATCACGCCTCTGTATAAACTCTGCCACTTCCTTCCTCACTGCTGGAGTGCCTCGAGAATCACTATAAGCACCTACAATATAGCATTAGTTGCTGCACATTAATAGAGATTCTCATATCATAGAAAAGTCTTAACTCTTAAATCTGTTATAAGGAGGAGAATTGGAAAAATGCTACAGGGTGCAATAGTAATAATAAGACGTAAAATTCAGATGGTAATGGCAAGAAATATTTGGAAGCTAGAACAATGTTGCCAGTAATTAATATGGTTTTTCAGACTTAGACACAAGAAATCCTAGATCTGAAAGGTCCTTGAGAGGCAATGGAAGAGGTTTTCGTCTGCTTGTGCTGTTGCTGTATCTGAAATTAAGTCTTCAATTCTATGTATATTTCTATGTGATAGATTGCAAGTGGACTACAACAAATTATACATGAAAACATGCTCAACTAAACTGTTACATATAAAAATCATTCATGATTCTATTACTAATAAAAGCCTCTATGACCAAAAGGTCAACCTTTTCGCCACCATTTTAACAAAAATGTGACTTTGAACATAATGTGAAATTGACCTATGTATTTTCTCATGCACCAAAGTCAGAGGGGCCTTATGAACCACTCACGATACTTCAGCTAACAACTTAGGAACTGTTTACTTTCTAACAGTATGTTCAATTTTTACTTTGTATGTGTTTGGCTAGTAAGATATTTGCTTATGAACCCACTTGGGTTGGCCTAGTGGTATTGGCTTGGGACCTGAGAGTGTGCTCCTCCTCGAGGTCTCAGGTTCAATTCTCACCGGTGTCAATTTGGGTGGGCTAATTTAGCTTCTTAAAAAAAAAAGATATTTGGTTATGGATGTTCCTTTTTAATTGTAACAGAGAGAAAATGTAAGGCAACTAGAGAGCATCCATTCTTGAAAACATTGCAAACAATCTTATGACATTTTTCATAATTTTAACAAAATACTCAATCTATTTTTAAAATGTATGGTCAAAAACTTCCATAATGTCTTCTCTGATGTTTATTATATCTGTGAAAATGGAAACATAAAACACAAGAAAACAAGTCCTTATGATTTTGGTATAGTTGGTTCTCGTGACATAAACTGTTCCCAAATATCTTTTGTTAGTATGGTACAACCATCTTCATGAAGCAAGTTCTTTTGGGTTAACTTACAATAGATTAAAAATTCTTAGGAAAGAAAAACAAAAGATAATTAAATGGAAAACTCCGCAGATATAAAAGGCACCTCAAAATATATGGTTATAATCTGCATTTGCATCGATAATCTAAAATTCAAACTAAAAGTAACAACCTTGACCGGTGTACTCAATTAATGAAAATTGTCCAAATTTTTCAGAAACTTTTTTAGTAAGTGAATATACACAGAACTTGTATTCAGTACACATAATTTCTAACTTTACCGCGTTATATAACAGAATTGACATATGATATGAATACCTAAACCACCCGATGTGAATGAGAGATACTGCTTAGCTCTTGCAATTGCATCAGCAGGGAATAGCAGTCCGACATTAGGATCATCAAGTAGGAATGGAGCCTGGCACAAAGCAACAACCTGTCCAAGAAAAAAATCTATAGGTTAGCTTTATGGACCACATTAGAATAATCAACAAATAAAATACTTTGAACTCCAACAATTTAATTAGATGTGGCGTATGTTTAGCAGATCATATTACGAAAATTACAAGGGGCAATTAGTAAAAGTAGAAATATGGTAGTTGTGCCGAACCTGGCGAGGGAAGGTCAGTGGTTTCTGTCCCAAAGCATGTGGGTTTCCAACATTAGTGAATATAATCTGCCAATATTTGAAAACAAGTTATTTTAACAGAAAATGGACATGAATATAAGTATAACTATTTTGAGCAACTTAACTATGAGAAGAAGTAAACTAATAGCATACACAATAAGACCTATAGTTACATAAACATATATTCAGCCTTTTAAGCAATCAAATCTTGGGATATACAAGTCGACAAGAATATAAATATAAACTCGTTAAATTTCAAGCATCTGGAAAGTATGGCAAAAACTGATATGTGCATTGATGAAGATTTTTCCATGTAAAAATTAGCTATACAACATACCCAAAGTGTAACATACTACCATTACCATGATGGCAATGCTAAAGTCTATAACTTGTTCAACAGGGTCACACTTGTGGATCACACAAAAAATGCATGAGAATCTATGAATAGTTGGCAATAACAGTCTTCCAAGTTACATTATAGATTGTATAGAAAATATTATACACATTCAATGAAAGGATTTCAATGATCAGGTCAGATTTAATCCTTCAACCAACCTATAAGTGCAAGTCAAGCAGATATAACTTTCTCTATATAATCCAGAAAAGAAATTTGACTATACCTTTTTGCCCTCCTTCTGAAGCTCGGTAGCTCGAAGGTATAATTCACCTCTGACAGCATACTGAGCCTTCTTCACGTTTTCATTTATCGACTCATAGTCTAAGGGCTTTGGTGGCATCGTGAAGCAAAAGATTTCTTGCAGATGTCACTAAAAGAAAACAAAACAAATTACTGACAAATTAAATGCCAACCAAAATAATTCAAAGAGGAAAAAGACCGTCTAGTAAGATCTAACACTGCAATAAAGCATCATAAAACTACCTTACACTACTACATGTAAAATATTTTAAATTAACTTAGGGATACCACTGCAATCTTACTGATTTTTCAATAACAGAACTCAAGCTAACTATTGAAGTTAAGAGTTAAGACTGACACGCTTTAAATTGCGCATGTTGCAGAGACCTCTAAAACCATTATATTGCAGTTGCGGACCGCAATTTAAAACTATGGACTAACATGCTAGACGCATAGGAGCCATAGTCCCAAAATCATACACAACTGGATCATCTTCGACCCTTATGTCTCTCCAGCAAAATCTCAACTGTTAGATTAATCCAACAGATAAGATTTGGCAAGAGAGGATGGAGAGCTAACTTTATCATAGATCATAACATACCATGAACTCTTACTACTTTAAGCAACACAAACATACCATGGACTCTTACTACTTCAAGCAATACAGTATATTCCACATGATGGTACAAATTTGCATGAAAATAGAGAAAACAAAAATAAACTTTTTTGACAAAGATAACAGAATCAAAGACCAGTATAAATGCAAAAGCATGTGACCACAAGAATATGTGCTCCCCCAACTCAAAACCTATGCACAGCCGACACTTTAGATCGAAGCTTTGTTTGTTGTTCAACAATTATCAGACACCGACATGACGCTGACACATGTGATTATATTCAATTATTTCCATTTTCTCCACTTACTATAGTTGACGTGTCGATGTCCTGTCTATGTATGTATTTCATAGCTCAATACTAATGAAAATGACAATACAAAAGTATAGGAAAATTGAACAATTGCAAAGAAACCAAAAAGACCAGTGAACAAACAATACACAATACATCATAAAACCGAGAAAACCACAATCAAATCATGACACAGATTCCAAATTCATGAAGAAAACACATCATACAGAATCAAAATTTAATTTGAAAAACAAGAATCCTCAAAATAAAACAAACCCAATTGAAACAAAAGTCAAAAGATTCAATTTTTAGCTATAAATTTCAAGTGGATCATTTGATCAAGTTATATGGATCAATCACAGTTAAGAAACGTTACCTAAGATTGATAGAAGAAGCACCGAGTGAGAAACAATAAGTGTAGTTTCACAATGTTAGTGTGACAACATAACTTACATAAGTGTGAGTGTTATTTTTGTCTGTAGCAAAAAGTATAATTTATTTATGTGGCAGTGGCAGTTGATGAATACAATAGCAGAATCATAGCCACTGAAAAAAGGGTTCAAAAGGATTATTGAATTTTTGCAAGGGATAATGCTTGTGATTGATTTTGTGGCCTAGCTTTAGGCTTAAAGGGTATTGTCAATAGATAACAAGGCATTGGCCTTGAGTCTTTCTTTGATTGTGTTTTGACACATTGGAGATGTGTCATTTTCTTTTGGTGGAGTGGTTCATGTTTGTTTGTTTGGTTGTTATGTTTTAGATATGGTATTTGGAGAATTTTCTTTGAGTCTTCTCTTCTTTGTTCTTGCCTTATTTTTGTAAAAAGTGGAACTTTATAAGTCACGTTCTAAAATTAATGCAATGATAATTAACGATTGAACTCAAATGATTAATAAGTTTTACTAAGATAAATCGTTCAAGAGAATTTGAGTTTGATTAACAATTATTGACGTTTGTTTGTTTGCTTGTAAGTTTTAGATATAACATTACAAAATTTTATTTCAAGGGACTTTGCATAAGTCACATTCTCTCCATGTAAAATCAATGTATTAATGACATTGTACCAAAAAAAAAAATCATTGTATTTATGGCAAACATATTAAAAAGATAATGTTAAAAATTTGTTTAGTTTTGAATGAAGGTGTTATGAGTCTCACATCGAAGAGATAATAAAACTCAACATAGTTATTAAGGCATGAGACACTCCCACTTAATTTAATGGATTAGTATTTTGGATTGAATTCTTCTTATGATCTTAAGCCATACCAAATAGTACTATTGTAGAAGTTTGGCCACGAAAATGACTATATAGTTTGAATTAAGGTACGTCATTGAATACTTATAAATGAAGTCGGCGTGGACATCAACTCTTAAAGAGGCGACAACGTAATAAGTATCACATTAAATAGATAATAAAGGTCAATGTGGTACAATTATACGCGAGACTCTTTCACCTAACCTAATATACTAGTTTTTTGTTTTTTTTGGGCTAGGCTCTTATAATGAGCATTAGTCTTAACAATTAATGCCCTCACTAAGAGTTAGACTACATACAAGGCTACATATAGGTTAGATTAAGTCACAACATTGGATATTGATAAGTGAGTAAGTCTCTTGTAAAAGTCATTGTTGGTACTTAAGTCATACGGCTCTTCCACCTAACCTTGTTTTTTTTGTTGGACTCTTCTGACGAGCATACATCATAGCGATTAGTGTTCTCGTTGAAAGTTAAACCACATACATGTCCAACTATTGGTTAAATCATGTACAAATTTTGGAAAGATGTTGTGTATAATTTTGGAAAGATAATGTATATAATTTTGGAAAAATAATGTATATAATTGACAAATTTAATGTCAAAACTGCTTATATTTATGGACAGATATAGATAAATCGTAAGTGTAGTTGAGCTTTTCTAATCTCTTTAGAAACTCCAATTGTGCCACTCCATTAGAATAAAGATGTTGAGGGAGTGAGAGAAGGCCCCCAAGGGGACTCTTGGATTAGAAAGGGAGCTTGTAGTATCCCGTGTACATGAATGAATGTGCATATATATATAATTACTTAACTAGAAGTAGTTTTCTTAGAGGAGTTAATTAGAAGTTGTTGTGATGTCTTATATTCATTATTTTTTACAAATATTAGTCTTCAAATAATTTGTTATGCCTTCGGATGACATTTTATTTAAATAAGTATTACGAGTGAGTTTGTACGTATGAGTGAGCTTGTTCGCCGATTTCTCTGAAGTTTTTAGACACCGAATTGTTTAGTTTATGTTTTTTTTGTTTTCCTTCTGATAAAAAAAATGTTTTGGGCTTTTTGCTATACATGCAAAAACCCGTTTTAAGAGTTCATGATATTTGCACCCTTCATTGATATAATTTTCTCTCCCAATGAAACTCACTCTATTATTTCGCATCCTCTCATAAAACCAGCACCATAATCGAATTCCTCACCTTCTAGGCTACAACAACCAACCCTCGTTTCACGAGGGTCCTTATTTTAGGACTAAATAACTCAGTTGAATATAGTATGTGTATGAGTGATTATTTTATGGCTTTACTTCTTATAGAATTGTGATATTTTTTAACTAATGACATTTTTTAGTGAAAAGAATACATAATACATATGACTCGTATATTTAATCTTTAAAACTTTGGGTGAAAATCTGATCTCATGATCTTTTGGTGTTCTCTGAGCTCCCTCAGCAAGTGATTCAAAGTTGTGAGTTGGTCGAATAGATGAGCAAAAGTGGATCTGAGTGTAATAGATTAGTGTGTTGAAGGTCTTTTTTACAGTAAGTCATATATTGTATTTTGTTGGTTAACAACAATAGTGTAAGTATAGTGATGTAGGAAACTCATAGCATTTGATAGAGGATATTATTGGAAATTCGAGTGTGGGTGGTCGAAAATAAATAAACTAAATGAATGAGATTAAAAAAGATGATCCGCATATTCCATGTCTTAAGATTTATATGAAAATGTGTTATTTTGGTGTCTCGTTGATCTTGATCATTAATATGTTGTATTAGACTTGTGATTTGCAACAATGATCATTAGCATGTTGATAATTCTTTAAACCTTTACATGTTCCCAAACTCTGAACTAGGGAATTAGAGTTGTGCTTTATCTACTGGGGCAAAAGTGAATGGGAGGATATTGTAAAACGAAATTAAAAAGATTAATTTGAACCACCGTGTGCTAATCAACTCATGGCTCAATTAGATTTTGGACTTCGATACTTCTTTCGTATTTTGGTGCTAATTAAGGATAGTTAACCCCTAATTAAGTAGTTGACACATCATCTAAATAACTTAAGATTGAGGTAAAATATTATATGATCATATGATTGTTTAAATGTAAACACCAGCACTAAATATCAAGTACACCCTCGGGTCACTATTAGAAGCAAAACTTTGCATTTTAGATTCATTCAATTAATGATATATAGTCTTTCTTATAAACTAGATACATCATTTAATGAATGAATATAAAATATTAATTTTTGCTTATAATAGTGACCGGCGAATGTATATCATACCGTAGTTACTAATTTAACATTGAGATTTGTTAAGGTTGACAACTTAACATTAATCTTGAGGAGCCTTAGGAAACAGACAAACTTAACATCAATCTTGAGGATGATTTGCATATGGTTGTTTATATTTATATAACTTGAAACATGCCAACAATTGCACGTGGTTGATTGATATTGTGGATATGAATGATTGATATTGTGCTGCCTAATTCTATGCTAATAATTTCTATTGTGACTTTATTCTTTTTGAGACGAGAGTGTCTAAATCTTGTTTTTTGTGTCAAGTAGTATAGTGGTTAGAGCTCACACAATTAAATATGGAAAAATAGGGTGTCCGAAGTTCGAACCTCAGCCCCTACAAAAAATATGCATTGTCCCCTACCAACTGAACTAAGCTCACGGTAACAAATCTTATTACTAAGTGAAAATTATCAAGATGAAGAATTTCAATATCATGTTTAACGAAAACAATATGTTACATTTGTAAAAAAATTATCCAAACCATCTTCTCACAATTTTTGAATAAGAGTTTTCGTTGCACGAATCAAAAACATAACATTAACTACGTTTTGAGATTGTAGTTGTAAGGCTTGACAAAGCGCATATGTTATTATCATAATTTCTTTATCACATGTAAGATCAATATAAAATCACATGCCTTCGAGGAATCGTAAGCACCGCAACATCCCTACGTGTAACATAATTTGTTCATTTCTTTACAATTTTTTTAAAATATAACAAGTACTCAAATATGATCTTCAACGAGTTTCCTCAACTCGTCTTAAACTAACAATCTTATTTGCACCTTTCCCGGTCACAATCTCATGAATCTCCAAAAAATATCTAATTTCTACTAATCAACCAATTTCCATCTCATCCTAATGTTTAGGAAAAGAACAATCAACATTGAAAAAAATCAACTTTTCTCAACAAATTTATGAATGATACATACTAGCAACCCTCTCTTTTCAACACTATATAATATTCGTTCATTTATTGTGTATAATCTATAATTTTTTAGGTAACCTTGTGTATAATCTATAAGAGTCTCACAATTTTATACTCATTCCGTTTTAAAATAAATGTCGTTTAAGATTTTTACACGCATATTAAGAAATACAATGATTAAAAGAAAGAGAATTGTTATTTTGCCAAATTATCCTTGTTAACTATTGGTTAGTTTTAAAAGTGATATTTTGGAAGTAGTGTGCATATTATTAATTGGAGGGTACAATTGAAAATAAAATATTATTATTGCATTGGAAACTGAAAATGATATTCATTTTGAAACAATTTTTCTCTCTAAAGTGACACTCATTTTGAAACGGATGGAGTATGAACTCATTTCTAAAGTATAAGATTAATATTAATTTCATCCAATAAAAGAATGAATGTCGAAGATAATGTTGAAAAAAGAGTGGCCTTAACACTCATTTTTATGAATTGGTTTCACTTCGCTTAATACACTAAGCAAGACAAGTTGTAATTGATGGTCAAAATAGTGAACGTTCTATGCACAAGGACGATCCTTCCTAAAAACTTGTAAACAATTCATTCTCTTATTACTTGCATTATCATACCCTTGAACATGAAGGTTAAAAGCACGATACTTATTTTTCCGCTCTCACTTTACCTTCACTATTTTAAGTGAAAAAATGTAAATATTAATTAAAAATTACTCCCATCATGATTAGTAAGTCATTTATATATATAAAAAAAATGTCTTAAAATAATTTACTCATTTCATTTTTTAATATAATGTTAATTATTTTTTTCCTGTAACAATTTTTTTTTTACTTTTTTCTAATTATAAATATAATTAATACTACTTTCATCATTTCAATTCAATATACTCTACTTTACATTTATGATAATGGAGAATGTATCAACACTTGATAAACTACTTAAAACATCTCTCTCTCTCTCTCTCCATTATACATTTTTTTAATACAGGTGAAATGAACAAAATTCTCACTTTTAATGGACGGATGAAGTATGTCATTTTGTGTTTTTCGTTTAGTCAAATCCCTAATTTTACAAAGCACTTTAAATTCATCAACTAACTGTCCTCGTGAGCTTAACTCAATTGATAAGGATAAATACATAATATATGTAGGCTCCGAGGTTCAAATTCCGACCACCACAAAAAAAAATCATCAACTAACTTATCTTATATATCCTCCGATCACTATTATATACAAGATTAACGATTTTGTTTATAATAGTGACTGAAGAGTGCACCTATTATAAGTTTACCAAGTATCGATTAACTTATTAGGTAAGAGAAATTCCCAACAATTTTTTTTTATTTGATAAGAGATATGCTAAAACGGAAATGCTTGTTAAAGCGAATATTTGCATCACAAAACGTGGCAAACTAATATCCTAGATCTCTGTTTTATTAGATTACGATTTCATCAACAAAAAAACGTGGCAAACTAATATCCTAGATCTCTGTTTTATTAGATTACGATTTCATCAAAAAAAAAAAAAGTATATAAGATCCACTACCCTATGATTTTCGGCGAGGCAGAGATTTTATTAGGTAACATTAATTTCGAAACTATTTTTTTATAATTTTTTTTTACATATATAGCATTGCTCGTGCTAAAATGACGCAACTTAACGAGACTTAAATTTTTTATGGACATACATTAGAAAGCTTTTTCTAAAGCAAAAATGAACCATTGCGATAGCGAGGGCAGTTATTGACTTTGCCACCAAATCTTAACCCAAACAAAAAAACGCGATCTTTGTGTCTTAACTGTCTGCCAGTGACCGCCGACAATGGCGGCCACGCCACTCCCTCCGCCATTTCCGGCCACCTCAAACAAACTCATCAAACAATACACACTCTCTCACTCTTCACTTTTCCGTTACAATTCCAATTTCATCACAAAGTGCGAAATCAGAAGCTTCGAGAATCATCGTAGTAATTGGACAATTGAACATTTCTCCAACATGAACAAAGATTCCCTTCACAACAACAATTCTTCTTTTTCTTCTTCATTGGTTTCCGCTTCTTCTTCTGCTTCTCAACAAGCTATGAAGAATTCCAAGAAAGTTGTTCTCTTTTACTCTGCTGAAACCAAATCTCTTGCCTACAACATTGCATCTGAATCTGATGCCATTGAACTTCGTTCCATCTCTTGGGGGTTCGTTCCTTTTCTTCACATTGCTTCTTTTGATTATTTTTTTCTTTCAATTTTTTAATCATTGTGTTATTTATTTATTTATTTATTTATTTTATCAATTTTAAGTGCCCCTTTTCGTTATTTTGAATACCCAATTAGTTAAATTGTTCTCTCGTGATTGAATTGATATAGTTTTGGTTTGAAGTTTGGAACTTGGAAGTTATAGTACATTATAGTACAGTTAGGCCCTGTTTGGAAGTAGTTACATCTTACAAGTGTTTCCACATATCACATAAGTGCTTATGTATAATAAAAGATAAAATAATGGGTAAATAGTCATTTTGGTCCCTGTGTGAGGTGCATTTTATAGTCTCTTAGTATCAAAATTGCAAAGATATCAAAATTGCAAAGCTTAGGGTAAATGTGTCTTTTGTTAGATATTCTGGTTATCAAATTTGTTTTTCGTTAGTCAATTTTTGTATTTGCAATTTTGATTGATTCAAAGACTAACTACATCACCTCAAACATTCTAGGACCAAAATGACTGTTTGCCCATAAAATAATCTGAAAATGGAGAGCTTATAACTTATGGACATGTCATAAGATGTTTCCATAAGCTTTTGTCAAACAACATTAGTGCTTATGTCACTAGATAAATATATTCAAATAAGTCTATCCAGACATACCCTTATTCTGTTACGAGCGGAATAGATATTTGGAATTGTTGATTTTTCATTGTAAGACTTCACATTATGGATAACCTTGATGCCTGAGGTTTTATTGAAATGCTGTTGCTACGGTACATTGTTTCTGAATTTTTTCCTAGCTTGTTGGTGTTTTTGCATTTTTTTATTATGGTTTACTGAAATGCTCAATGCAATTGAAAACTTCAGAAAGTTTCCTGATGGCTTCCCCAACATTTTCATTCCAAATGCTCAAGGCATTCGTGGACAACATGTGGCTTTTCTGGCCTCATTCAGTTCTCCAGCAGTAATCTTTGAGCAGATTCCTGTCATTTATGCCCTGCCAAAACTGTTTGTTGCCTCATTTACTCTTGTGCTTCCGTTTTTCCCAACCGGAACTTCTGAAAGAATGGAGGATGAAGGGGATATCGCCACTGCTTTTACTCTGGCCAGGCTTTTGTCAAACATACCAATTTCTAGAGGAGGACCAACAAGTTTGGTCACATTCGACATTCATGCCTTGCAGGTGTACTATTGGTAGAGTTGCTTTCTACAATTGTTTCTAGGTGTGTGTTAGGGTGAATGCTTGTTATTTGTAATTTTGAATGAAATAGTTTTCGTAAAATTGATTTAGAACTTGGTGTAAATTTTTTATCCTAACACCATAACTACGTTTTATAATTGGCAGTCAAACCGAGATTTGGAGTCAACATCAACTTTATTCAACAAAACGAAACATCCATATTTTTTTCTTAAATTCAACGCTGATTATTTCTCCATAAACCAAACACACACTTTGTTGGTTCATATGTCATTCTTTATTTCATGAAATTCCTGCCCATAATTATTTGATTATTTGTTTTAAATCAGGAGAGATTCTACTTTGGTGATAACATTTTACCATGCTTTGAGAGTGGCATACCATTGCTTAAAAGAAGACTCCAAGATCTACCTGATTCTGATAATGTGAGCCGTTCGTTTTTACTTAATTCATCTCTTCGTGGCTGTGTTTCTTATCTTCTTTTTAATATACTGCTCTGGTTTTTCCTTGTCTGATTGTTGTCATGTAAATTACTTCGATCTTATTAATTCGCTCCAATCAGCTTAACAAATATACTGTTGTTTTAAATCTTGCATCCAGTATTTTCCGTATTAGTCAGCACTCGACTCTCGTGATTAATCTTCTATAGTTTCAACTTTTAATTTAAACTGTGAATGAAAAAGGCTTATATTTTATAGAGATATTGGTTGAAAAAGTGAATGAAAAATTCAGTATTGTGAAATAGCGGCATTAGAAACTGGTACTAAAAGTTTGTACCAAAAAAAAAAATAAAGAAACTGGTACTAAAAGTAATTAATTATGAAAACACAACAAAATATTATTGATATAATCTCTGCAGAAGGGATTCTTAATCAGAGATTCACACAAATACATATATAGTGTTTATGCAGAAACTGTTAAAAAGTAAATACAGAACATGGACTCAATGACAGGGACTCGGGTATGTTGATTCTCCAAGAATTAGAGACTTTGGCCTCTCCCTCCCAATGACCACTCAATTAACTTCCCAATAATCAATTGCCCCTTGTCTCCCCTTATCCTGAACATAAACATACCATACTGGCATATAAAATAACACAAAACTGTCTATTGCTATAAGCATAACTGCCTACTGCTATAGTTATTTTTTGGTCTCTTATATTGCTATAATATAGGGAAAGTTGAACAAATCGTCATTGTTCCACAATACGTTATTTAGTACAAGTCAAATATTGGCGCTATAACACCGTTGTGTAGAGGAATTTGAACAAATTGCAATTTCTCGTGATCCATGATTGATAACCTTGACGACAATGATTGCTTTCATACTATGTCATATTCAATGAAAATCTGGTTTTCTTGTTTCAGATATCAATTGCTTTTCCTGATGATGGTGCTTGGAAACGATTTCATAAGCAACTGCAGCATTTTCCTACGGTATTGCATATTGTTCACCTAACAATGTTTCTCAAATTTAGTAAAAGTAATTAATTTACACAGGTACTAGTCTAGAAGCTACTAGTGTGACAATGTACTAACTTGCAGAAGCATTTCAATCTATCAGCACTTACACATTGCATATGCAGGTAGTTTGTGCAAAAGTTCGGGAAGGAGATAAAAGAATAGTTCGAATTAAGGAGGGAGAACCTAAAGGTCGCCATATTGTGATTGTTGATGATTTGGTTCAGTCAGGTGGAACCCTGATAGAATGCCAGGTATGAAACATGGGTATATGTTATTGAGACAGGAATTGGTAATCTTATGCCGTTTTATTGTTATAGCAAAGGTGCTTCCTATTTGTTTCTAGGTAACTCGTAATTCTTTTTCTTTCATTTTTCAGAAAGTTTTGGCAGCTCATGGAGCATCAAAGATTAGTGCTTATGTGACTCATGGCATTTTTCCAAATAAATCATGGGAACGATTTGGGCACGATAATGGGGGTATTGCTCACTCTCCTTTGCTCATTAATCTATTTTTAATGCCTCTTAAGGAAAATGAGTTCATCTGATCAGCCTTTGGTTCGCAGCAAGTTAAGATATTGGGAGAAGATGGTCTAATTCTAATATGAAACCAGCTTGTGTTACTGAATTTTGCCTACAATTCTAGCATTGCTTTTAATCACTTTTGACTTTAATCAAGTTTAATCGGATTGCTTACAGTTTATGATTTCCCTTCTTACATAAGTAATTTCTGACTTCCCATGCACAGGGAATCCAGAGACTGCATTCACATACTTTTGGATCACAGACTCATGTCCCTTAACAGTGAAGGAGGTGATGCATAAGCCACCATTTGAGGTTCTCAGCCTAGCGAGCTCCATATCTGCCAGTCTTCAAATCTGATAAGAATGTAATATTATAATTTCATCTTATCCTCAATATGAAATAAACACAAGAAGAGGCCTGGTTATGGTTAAATAATAGAAATAATAGGGATAATTAGAGTTGAACCTTTAATGTGCGGCTTATGGCATCTAGAACTTTTGCAAGGAAAAATAGATTGCTTATTCTTCTTGTTGTGTCCTCTCCCCAACTTTATCATGAGTTTTTCTTCAAAAAGAGGGGAAAAAATCTTTTATCAGAAAATTTCAATTTGATTGTGGTGTCAAATTTTTTATGGATTGAATTATGTGCAGTCATTTATTTCTATCTCTTTCTAGTTATAATATGTAATATATACAATTGAAATTTTGGACAAAGTAGATCAATGGTGGAGGATATATGAGAAATGAATTCAATGAAGGACCTATGAACTGGTTTCTTTGGCTAAGCAAAAACCCCCTTTCAATTTCAATGTTAATAGACACTATATTTGGATGGTTTAACCAAATCATCGAGAGAAAAAAATGACAATTAATATAACATTGTCACTTTGTTTGCCGTCCATTACAAATCACAATGATAGTCCAAGTTGATCACAGATCACGGTGGATAATAAAAAGGTGAAATACCAAGGTTTGCTACCACCAAACCCGTAATGTTCATACCATTTTGTGACCATTTAATTACTTTGATCAATACTTCAATGGTATAAACACTCTAAAGAAATAGAAGTTCTCTCTCTCTATCACACACACTATTATTGTTTTGAATCTACTACTTCTATTATTGACAATTTTAAATTAAGAGAAATGATATTTTGACAACCATTTTTAAACAACTTTCATTGACAACTTTTTTCCTCTCTTTTTATTGGACAATAACAATAGAGAGAGAAAAAGGAAGAGAGAGAATAAAAGTACAATAAGAATATAAGAGAGATAGTTGTCACAAAAATTGTTTAAAAATGGTTGTTCAAATATCATTTCTCTAAATTCCACCAAAATGCCTAGAGTGCCCTCGATAAAACTCTTAAAATATAGGAAAATGGTTTATTATCTCCTCTTATGCCATAAATATAGAATTTTTTTTTTTATCTCCTCCAATATATTTTGTTTTAGACTAGGTTGAGGTTCAATTCGGGTTAGGATTCAAGTCAGTACTGAGGTCCAACTGAAATCCAACTTAAGGCCGACCATCTTGTGAACACGCCTCAAATCCTAATGGACTGTCAATCTAGATCGTTCAGTTTGGATCCAATGGTGTGACTACCTCTAGCTCTCTATAAGTGTCCCTTGAGGACAATGTCCTGGTGAAGGTCTAACAACCAAAAACCCTACTTACTCCTTATAAATACTAATGTGCAGTGTTGGGTCATGTATATCACTCTTTACCCTATTATTTGTCTCACTCTCTTGTAAAACATTCTTGTAAAACAAGTTATCAAGCATCATACATTTCTCATCAAAATTCATCAGGGGTAGCTCAGCTGGTTTGAGTAAAGGGTTAAGAAGTTGGAGGTTCAAAATTCAAGTTCAGGCAAGGAGAGAAAACGAACATGACAATCATCATACTAACATTTGTCATTAAAAAATCACTGTCAATAAACCTCTTTTGCAACAACATTTCCGCCATCTTTTGAATAATAGGAATTGTCTTAAGATCATTAATCAAAAGATGGTGGAATCATCAAATTCAAGCACGATTTCATTAATAGGAATTGTCTCAACAAACGTTTCTAGTGTGATCGGATGGAGGAATTGCACGATTTCAAGAACATAATCAGGTATTTACTCATTTAGATTATGTGCAGACAATGCAGTTACTGATTTGGTGATTTCTATCACTCTTGGAGTCTTAGTAGATTTTTTTATTCTTCTGGACAAAATAGATCAAGCGTGAAGGATATGTGAGAAATCAATCTAATTGTAAAAGGATAACGGTCCATAGACCAAACTGTTTCTAGTATCATCCAAACTATAAAACAAAAACGCTATTAATCTATCTCTAAGGGAAAAACTCGAAGTAAAAAAGTGTTACAAAAACGCTATTAATCTATTAGTAAAGTAAAAAAGTGTTACATTTTTTTGGTGTTAGCCCTCCAATTGAGTTCTAGTAATTTGAAGTTCGACCAAAGTTCGATCGAGAGATAGTAACCTATAGTAAATACATTCAAGAAAAATCTCTCTGTTATAAAACAAACAAGTAATCATCGATCAATATTATCTTATACTATTATAACAAAAAAGAAAACACATTATGTCAAGCTTCATTAGAATGTTCACAGGTCACATATGCATAGATTCATATAGATTAATGAACTACACACATTTACGTACTTAGCGGACCTTCTTTCAAAAAAAAAAAATTAGTGGACCTATAATTATAAGGCTTCTTCACTTCATCATTTTGAGTAAGAATATTCAAACATCAAAGAATTCAGCTTAACCGTAACCTGAGCAAACCTCTTTCCCCACGAACAACTCTCATTTGTCGTGTTTTAAGCAATAGTATTATTCTAGGATTAGTTATCGAATGAGCATTTATAACCAAAACCGTTTTTTTCTCGTGAACATGTTCTTGTAAAACAAGTTATCAACAACTGTTGGCGTCCCATCAAAACTCATCGTCCCATCAAAAAAACTTAATAGAGACAAAAAAAACTTCATTTTTGTGGATGGCAAGGGAGTACTATTACAAAACAATTAAGAAAGTATTTAAAGTTCTTTTATATTAAACTAAATATTTGGTTGTGTTTTTATTAAAACCTTTTTATTAAGAAGTCAAATTAATCCATTGAGAGAATCGAACTTGAGACGAACATTTTCTAAGGTCTCAAGCCAACACCACTGGACCAAACTAAATGGGATTATAGAAACAAAAGTAAATTATTTCATTCATCAAAGTTGTTTCAATACACGATGAAATTTAATAAAAAATTTAGCAAATAGTAAAAGACAATGGCGCTCTTGTTAACGAGTGAACACCATTGTTGGCTCATCTAATAAAACTTACGATAAATTTGATAATAATTGTAAAAGGGCATTACAAGTATAAATAATAGCACCAAATTTTATAAGTTAATATGTAGATAGATTAAATGTGTATGTAATCCGTAAGGTTCCAACAAATATGAGATAACTTTTACTATTGCTTTTGGAATGAGAATTTGGACTTGTGACCAGCATCAAAGGCAGTAGTCCCACACCGATTAAATTTATGACAAACAGTAGAAACATCTATTATAAATTCCTATTATGGTAGTGAAGGCTTAATATGGAGTTGAATCACAAACACTACCAACATCAACTATGTTGTGTATCAATTCTAATGGATTAAACCTTTTCAAGAAAAAATTATTTTCTTTCATAGTTAGAAAAATATTATATCTTTTGTTGCGAAGTTTTAAATCCATTAATGCTGTTGCACAATACAATTAAGTCTAATATTTTTTTTAAAATTTCAATCAAAATATTTTTTTTTATAATGATTTTTTTTTAACTGGTGATAGCATTAAGTTAGCTCATGATTGATACAAAAAAATAGAAAGGGGACTAAGCTAAGGTCTTTTCAAGCAAAAGAGAACCTAAAATTAGGCAAACCTAGTCTGTTATGTACATAAGCAGCTCTAGCTTCCAGTGGAATTGTATCAAAAAGAACAGAAGTGTTTAAAGAAAGACCTATGTTTGCTAAGATGTCAGCACAAAAATTCTCTTCTCTATAAATATGATTGACCAAAAAGTTAATAGAGGAAATGTAAGACATGCAATTAAGCCATCTGTCCTTAATTTAACAGAGGGGATAAATTGATTAACGTTATGCAATTTCAGGGGGTAATTGAAGTTTTGTTAATTTCAGGGGGTAATTGATGAAACTTACAATTTTGGGGGGAAATTGCCTGTTTACTCAAGAAACATGTAATAGGAGAAATATGAACCGGACCGATAGGGAGTTAACTCCCAAACCAATACCATACACAAGATCGAGGATTAATTCTCGATGGCGGTGTTGTCAGATTTAAAAAAAAAATAGAAAAAAAACACCAATGTAAATGGATTAAACATATGCATACTTTTTTTTTTCACGTCAAATGAGTGTAGAAACTTTTTAACAATCCTTGTTTGATGATTTGAGGCACAATTTTTTTCAGGAAAAAAAAAATCTCTAGAAGGAAAGTTGGAATAGGTAAGTAGGTGTATGGAAGAAGTGACTTGGTGCAATATATGGAAAAAAAACGAGCGGGAGTTATTTTCAGATCGTTTGTGATAGGAAGTTAACTCACGATCGAGGAGTGCATGAGTTAAATGATGATTCAATGTAACAGAGGGTAAATCGGGGTTAACTTTCGATCACAAGCGAACGGGAATTAACCATGATGGAGGTATTTTGGGTAATTCGAAATACTTATGTTCAGTGACGGGTCCAAAAAAATTGATCAATGGAGGCAATATCATATGGTGTAAAATGTTCATATAAAAATATATGAAAAAATTCCAACGCAAAACTAAACAAGAAGCAATGGATCATTTATTATCATACTGTCATAACAAAAAAATATAAACAAATAGTGTCAAACACCAATACAATTTTCACTTATACATGGGTTAACGAACAACATTTAATTAATTAATTTGTTGACCTGCAAGTCTTCCTCACCTCACCCTCATTCCCAGTAATAACATTGTAAGAACTCATCTTAACCATAGCCTTAGCAAACTTCTTTTGAAACAAACCATTATCTTTAGCAAGCTTTTCAACAATAGGAATTGTCCTAGGATCATTAAGCAAATGAGCATCTGTAACCAAAATCGTCTTCTTTTTCTTCACCATATTCTTGAAAAACAAGTTGTCAAGCACCGTTGGTGTCTCATCGAAATTCACTACAGGGTTTCTAAAAAGAGGTGTCCCAGGGTTCGCACATATTTGTTGAAGCTCATTAACAATTGGAAATGGAAGCAAAGGATCAGGCTTCCTCGTGTTTGCGAAATTGTAAATCCTTTCCATAAAAACATCGCAATGAGTCGCACCAACTGAATGTGCACCAAGTAAAATAACCATTTCTTCAATTGAGAAACCTTTTTTTGTGAAGAGGTCTACCATTTTTTCCATGGACCAATTAGGCATTGGAAGGTTATTGTCTTCCGCGACAGATGCGAGGGAATAGAGCGCATCTCTACGGCCTCCAATGGGAGCTCTACGAGGTAATCCGGCAAGGAACATTCCTTCGTTGACTGCAAATGCTAATGTGTCTGTGCATGAAACTATTCCCGGACATTGTTCTTCTAGTTTTGCTTTAATGTCGTCAATAATTTCAGTTCCTTTGAGAAGTTGACCATTTAACATTGAACTTTTTTCTACTTTGTCTCCTGTTGGTGTGTAGTCTAGCAAGACTGAGGAATCACAACCCTGTTTATTTTTTCCATTATGGCCAAGTTAATTATAGAACACATATCATAGTTAAGTAAATGTTTTAAATAACAATAATAAAGTTTTTTTTTTCATCATGTGGATTATTTGGCACTTTAATTTATATTTATTTGAATTTTAATCATATGAAGTTTGGAAATCACAAACCCGATACACTTGTATAATTCAGACGGTGAGATCAACATTAGACTAATCATGTTATGACTTTGATAAATAAGATATAAAATATGTAATTAAAATGTGAATTGTTTGATGTTGATTTCACTATATGATCAGAGACTATGTGATTGTGCATATTTGAACATAATTCAAATCTAACCTTTTCGAGTAGTCTCGCTCCACCATTGAATTATTAGGTGTTAGAGATGTCAAATTTAACGATGAATTTTGTTTTCTTTCATCTTTAATTTCCGTTGATATTTGAATTTTTCTAGTTTGCAAAGATACTCTTCCTCTAATAATTTGTATCATGTATAATTTTTTTGGCATGACTAATTTTAAGAGATATAATAAAAAAAAGACAATGATTGTCGAAATTTAGAAATGCTTACAACAACGAAGCAATCATGAAATTGAAGACGAATGAGGTTAGCAACTGCGTTTGGATTTGATCTCATAACTTCAACAAGAGCTTTAGCCACGATTTTCTCTGCAGTAGGACAACTTTCGCTATAGAACCCTTCCCTAAGATGACCTTTATCAAACCCAGTCTTTGGGTTTAGCTTTTCATCTTTTAGTGGTTGTTGTTCTTGATCATCAACATTAAATCCAGATCCAAATCCATATTCCAAATCAAAATTAATTTTTTTTGAATTTGTAGTAACAACGACTAAGCTAATCAAGAAAAGGGTCACAAGTATGATCCTTGACACTTTCATTTTTAACAAAAATAAATTTAAATGTTTCAAATGGGGTGTTCAAGTTTACACCGAGTTGGAATAAAGGTGCTACAACCTTTTATAACAAAATGTTTGCCTGAAAATTAGAGTTTGTTATTATGGGCATATGGTTTCTAATAGTTCATTATTTGTTTGATTGAGGTAGCCATATTTAGCCAGCTCTAAAACAAGTTAAATTGGGTTTGAATGATGCACACTTACACATGTTGTCTATTTATAGTGAGTCTTTATTTTTATTGGTTGCTTTCGAATCCGTTGAGGTAGCCATATTTAACGAATGAGTCTTAACCCATGTTTTTTATAAACTTTTTTTCTCCTACTTAAGCTATATCTTAAATAAAACATATAGTTTCCATAAAAAAGAAATGCAGTTTCTCGATCATTTTCATTTTGATGTGTATTCAGTTCATTTACCTGTCTCTTAACTATAAACTTGAGAGAAGTCGTTTATTGACATTGTCTCAATTACATTCATATCCTCGAAGACACACTTATTGTTCACTAGAATTTGTTTAGTGTATCAGGACCACATTACAATGAGAGAAGTCCAGCTCTGATACCATTTATAACGCCCTAAATGCTTATAAGACTGGTCATGTATATTTTGTTTGGTGTCTTCACAAATAAATACGTGCCTTTTAATATATTTTGGTCTCACTCACATGTTTTGTTAGAAATTTTTCAGAATGTCACCTATATAGTTAGTGTAAGCATAGTTTTAAAACTCGGCTCGGTCATCGACTCGGCAGGGGTACTGGGTCACTGGGTCAATGGTCGAACCACTGAGTCATTGGTCGAACCGCATGACTGAACCGGAACCACTCGGATGACTCGGTTA
>Ga0315914_1003928_pt1 | contig 22347 bp, 17 predicted proteins | sample MpolenodulesMG_FD_203920 | JGI IMG/M metagenome (GOLD analysis project Ga0315914, IMG submission 203920) | Medicago polymorpha root nodule microbial communities from Los Angeles, California, United States - elongated nodules | ecosystem: Host-associated > Plants > Roots > Nodule | place: USA...
TTTTTCCAACATTGTCAAAAACACCCTTTGTTAAATGTAATTCCAAAATCAATTGGTATTTTTAAAATCAATATATATTTAAAAAAAAAAGAATCTTAATAGGTCAAGTAACCTATAAATCTCGGCCATTCAAAATCTTCCTAATATATTTAATGGTTGACATCCATTTTTTTATTTTTTTTTAAAAAAAAAAAGTTCAAGTCTCCTACGGTAGGAGACCTAAAGAGGTCTCCCACCGTAGCCTTTACCAATAGTTGGTAGTCGTTATTTTGCAAACCTACATTTACTACACGCTTTTTTTTTTTGACGGGTTTTCCTTCACTCAAATGTTAATTAAAGAAAACAATCAGCAGAGGAATGCTATATACAGACGCTCAGTCACACGCAGCTTAACACACGCCCTTATACAATGCCGTGTCATCCACATTTTAACATAGTTTATTTGGCGACCAGTTCTCCACTTTGCTGTAACTTTTTTTTGCTTTTGGGTTTCATTCAACCAGTAACAAATTGAAGTGTCTTCCTCCATCCAGCATCCTTCCAAATTAACAATTGCTCAAGTTCACATATGAAGTCACCTAGTTCAATTTAACCAAACACCAGCACCACACCCCATAATCCACCGTGTTCATTCAAAAATGAAACGGTGGACACCCCATCAACGCTGAAAACGTCACCGGCGTTGTCATATGTGTGCCGTACCTCTCAGTATCATCTCAACTCTTTAGCCGTCGAGTACAACCAGATCTGGAGCCACGACATTGTCGCTTCACGGAACCATTGAAACAGTGACGGAAGAGAAAGACACTGGTGGCGAGAGGGTGTACCAGAAATCTAATTGCTATGTCTATACGCAAAGAAAACTGACGGAAAACACCAGTAATCGGTTAAACAAGTAAATGGTTGGAAAAAATTGCTTGTGTGACACTGTATACGGGCGTGTGTTGATCAGCGTGTGACTGTGCGTTTGCATTTAACATTCCTCATAATCAGTTTTTTGAAATTTTGGCAAAGAAAAGCAAGACATCCTACAGACTGCCGCATACAATCAATAATCTAATCTAATTAAAGTGTGGAAAAATTGAATGTCTTGCTCTGGACAAAGAATTAGTCACAAAGTATATCTAATCTAGTCTAAATAACCTAAGTTAAAACTTGAATAGAAGGGCGTTAACTTCCATTGTGCTTAATAATTTCGCAACTTACATAGCAGGTGTATGATTCAAAGAGAAAAAGTAATAATCAAATTAGTCTCTAAAAATTTGACTTTGGTTGAAAGGGAATTCAACGCAAGTGATTTATGTTTGAATAAATTTTTTTTAACTATTTATGCTTGTATACCTAGATCAAAATTGTTTGCGTGTATGTATAACAAAGTGATCAGAAGAAAGAGTTCAACAACCAGGATATTGAATCCAAAAAAAACTATTAAACTTCGTTAGCTGATCCCCTAAAAGGATAGCATAATTTAGTTCCTTTTCCCAGGTGTTCTGGATATAAAGTTTCAACAAAATTCTAGGCTAAGAATAACAATACAAAATTTGGTATTTGGAATTCTTCTAGTTTGAGAAATATTATTACAACTCAGAAGAGTGTTCGAAATAAATATTAGTTTTATTAAATCTTTGAGACACTGTTATAACACTTATCGCAATTTCATATACTAACAAACCTTATATTCAATACCCACCACAAAGATCAACACAATGAGAAGGGGTAACAACAATACCAATCCTAAGTTGGCTCCAACAAATCCTAATAACAAAGATGGATTAATATTTTGGCTCTAATCAATCCAAACTCAAGATGTTTGTTATGGTGGGTTCACCGCAATTACATGATTTCGAATAAAAACACATCACAAAAATATCATGCACAAAACATGATAGTTGCATGACATGCAAAACAGAACAAATACAAATAAGTCAAATACATTTTTTGGTCAGAGATTCAGATAAAGCTACATCGATTCAACGACAGATAAAAACATTCCCAAACCTCAAAAGATCAAATTCATAAGAATATGTTAAATTTAAGTGAGAATGAGCTAACTGTTAGACAAACACAAGCAATGCCTTTTTCTCTAATGTGATAGTTTAAAAGGTAAAGCAATCTTAACAACTGATGAAATATAGTATAATTGATATTGAGAAGAATATAAAAGATCAAAAGAATGGAGGCATTAGGTGTCAACATAAAATTCTCATCAACAATATAAATGTCTTACTTTTGACAACAATCCTCCTGAAATCCATGGAGTTCGAATTTTCAAACAATATCTTACTCAAAAACAACCTAAAAACCAATATTTTCCTAGTTCTAGTCTAAACAATCAACATTTAACATCCATATTCGGTCACGTGAAAACATACATTTCTAGTTCAAACAATAAAAATTGGAACATCTCAGTGCATGTCAGATTACACAATTTCAGCATCTGCTATATATCAGACAGGGATAACTGTAAAATTGTAAATCTCATCATCCACGGCACTGGGCAGTAAGAAAATTCAATAAACAGAAACAATGTCATGTCAACGTCACATCATATATTGATAAACAAATCACGGAAGAAAACAACTTACACACGCATTTGTCTGTGTCACACAGACCCTATTCAAATAACCTAGTTCAGTATAATGCAAACCAGAAACATAGAGAGAAAAACATGAAGAGATGGCAAAAAAGACAACTTGAGAACTCATTCATGTGTTTTAAGCTCTGGAGAGATTATTTAAAGCTCGTAAACTAAAAAAAACTGCATGTAAATTTTCAGCAACCCAGAACAATACATACATGAAAACAAGTTACAATTTCGGTTCGCTACAATTGGCATCTATAGTTCCAACGTGTGAACAAAAACTATTCACACTAACCACTATATCAACAGTTAATCATAATCATTCACGCAATAAAAAAGGCATCACTTAATCACTTTAATACGAGTGATGAAGATTTTCAGTACCTATGGCATTGAGCAGGCAATAAGATCATACCAAATCTTACTTAATCAGTATCAATATATGGATCAGCAAGCAATAGAAAAATACACATTCTTATCCAAAAAAAATGGTACATAAATGAAAAACAATCCTCATCAAACAATATAATCATTTTCATAATTGTTGGTTAATGAACCATTTAGAACTAATTGCATCTATTAGAACATTCATCACAAACAAAATTTCAACATAATAAAACTCTACTAGATATATCAAAAAGTTTGCTTAACATTAAAAACAAGAAAATTAAACAGAATTTCGATATATGAGTTTTCCAATAGCAATATAAAAAAAACAGAAATTTAAACTCAAGATTGAGAATTGAATAAACCCTAATCAACGGTCTGCATAATATCCTCAGGAGCAAACTTAGTACCCTTCTCCTTATCAGCAGCAGCACGACCCTTAGCCTTACGATCAAGAAGCGATTTACGATCCTTATCCAACCTCAGCTTAGTGATAACAACCTTAGAAGGATTAACACCAACATTAACAGTGGATCCATTCACCTTCTCCCTTGTGATGCGTTCAATGTGAATAACCCACTTGCGACGGTAAACCTGAGTAACCTTACCTTCACGACCTTTGAATGTTCCACGAACAACCTGAACTTCGTCGTCTTTGCGAACAGGCATTGAACGGACGTTGTACTTGGATCGGAGATCGGCGGAGAGTGGTGCGCTCATTAGGACACGGCGGACGCTTGATGACGCCGTGAAATGAGCCTTACGGCTCTTCCTACGGCTGCTGGAAACTCGTGGGTTGAACTTCATTTTCTCAGATTCAGCTGCTGCTAGTGCTGGCTAGGGTTTCTGTCTTCATTTTTGCCTTCTATTTATTCTGTTCGGGTTTGGGTAATTAGGGTTTTGCTTTTCTTTGTGGGCTTATTGGGCTGGGTTTTCTCGTTGCACTCCTACAATTCTGTTATGTTTTCAAAAAATATTGTTATTCTATATTATTTCCAAACTTATGGTGAAAATTAATTTTTACAATACGTAGTTTTGAAAAGAAAATAATATTTTAAACATGACTTTTTACGGTAGTAACTAGCAACCATAAGATTGACTTTAGAGGTGAAGATAAATATGAACATCAAGTACTACAGAGTCAGCAAGCTTGTAACCCCGATCAAGATCGAGTGGTTTAGAGTTTAGTTTTTCTTCTTTCTATAACTTAAATCTTGAGCCTCTAACTCCTTAACCCTTAGTTCAAATCGTTGAGGTATCAACCCCCCCTCCCCCATAAAGCACATGACTACGCAGTAAATTATACATTCTTTTTTAGATATATAATTATTTTTATTTTTTTGAGAGGAGATATATAATTTAAATTAATTAATCTAATGATATTGAAATTTTTCATTTGTGATTAAAGTCTCAATACAGGGTCATTTGTGATTTAAGTTCAGTTGATAAGGACAATGCATAATATATATGCAAGGTCCGGGGTTCAAACCACGACCACCACAAAAAAAAAGTCTCAATACAGGGGATTGAACAAAAAAAATAGAGAATCTCACTACAAGGTGGACAAATAAAAAAAAGTGAGACTAGTAACTAACCTTACTAGATAAAAAAAATAAAAAACTTTTTATAACATGTGACAATTCTTCCTAGCATACCTGTGCGCTCATTTCTTTTATGTGTTGCTCAATTTAAGCAAGTGTGGTCTAAGAAGCAAAAATTAATGCTCCTAATACCAGCCATTTTTCAACTACAATTGCATCACCTAGTCGTGGATAGCGTGACCTGGAGACCACAAATATGTTGCTTGCAAGTTGCATTTGCATGTATAGGTAACAGTGCACCATAAGCAAAGAACTCTAATATCTCAAAATTCAAATTATGTTTCCTTTTACTCAACACATAATAATTGACAACAGTGTTTCACATGACTTCATTATATCATTATCATGTCTTTGCTGATTGCTACCTTGTATATACCAGAATATGCCATCTTAATGTTAGTTAAGGTCAACTAAACTTTGAAGTTAACTTAAACACATAGGTATTTTAATCTTGTACTCAATATTCAACAATGCCCCTTAACGTGTTCTTTCAACCTAATTTTGTTATAAATGTCTCTATAAAATGTTACGTACCCTTCACAAGGAAAACAAAATTAAAACAAGTGATTGAAAAATATTAGATATGGCGAGATTGAAAGGTTTGATGTTGTCGCTTCCATTTGGATTTGTGTTGTTCTTATGTTCTACTTTCATCATAGTACCTGGTGTCATTGGATGGAGCAAAGAGGGTCATGAGATGACATGTCTAATTGCACAGGTAAAGTTCAAACCCTAGCGCTAAGCTAACAAACATAGTGTCTCTGGTTATGTGATAACAAAAAATGATATTTAGCGTGTTTGGTTTCCCGTTGACAACACACAAAAGCACGTTTACTGTTAGTGATTTTCAGAAGCTCCAAATACTAGCTTCTCGTGATTTCCATCAAACTCCGTTTTACAAACGCACTACTAAACAGACGCTTGACATATTATTTTTGTACAGACATAGATTTGATTTTGGGAATGGAATCAATTCTAAAATCGAAAGCCAAACATAACTATTTATGGTTAAATCACGTTTCAATAACCTAAAGACGATTCTAAGAAATACAAATGTGAACCAAATCATAATGTATCAAATGATTATCATGCTGGTTATGAATAAGTATAGGGGCTAATTCAAATCACTGTTACTCTTGAAGGGTAATTATTATTTTTGAACAAGGTCATGAAGGGTATTATTGGAATCATAATTATCTCTATATACATGCATTCTAAGGTAAAGTAGTAATTGATAATTTCTATATGATTGATAGGCACTTTTAAAGCCTGAGGCATCAGAAGCAGTTCATCATTTGTTACCTCCCCATGTCAATGGTAACTTATCAGCCCTTTGCGTATGGCCTGATCAAATTAGGCACTGGTACAAATATAGATGGACAAGTCCACTTCATTTCATTGACACACCAGATGAAAAATGTGGTTTTCAATATTCAAGTAAGCACTGTTTCTATATGTAGTTATTTTGGCATGTGCTCTTATTAAATCTCTAAATATTTATTATTAATTAATGCAATAATATGTTGCTGTTAACAAACATAGGGGACTGCCATGAGGATATGTGTGTTGCAGGAGCTATCAAAAATTTCACTTCTCAACTTTCTCATTACAAAGAGGGAACATCTGATCGTAGATGTAAGGGACTCATGTCTGTCATTTTTATCTACTTTCAAAAACTTTTATACTTATTTTACTTCATGATATTAATTACGGGAGATTTTGTCGAAAAAATAATATTAACCGGAAATATTGCAGATAATATGACCGAGGCATTATTGTTCTTGTCACACTTCATGGGAGATATTCACCAGGTTTGTCTAAAGATTTTTAAAATTTCTTTCATCTTTCATAGATGCTCCCTTTGTCTTATCATAGATACCTTTCATTTTGTACTTACGGTAATAGCGAATGTACCAGATAAGATTAATTTGATAAAATTACTATTCTGTTTCAGCCGATGCATGTTGGATTCACCTCAGACAAAGGTGGAAACACGATTGATCTACGCTGGTATCGGCACAAATCTAATCTGCATCATGTAAGCAAAAAATATGTTACTAGCAGACTGGTTTACAAAATAACTTGGTTAAGCAATTTTAGATTCTTCATGTTGAAGGAAATTGAGTCAGATATAATTTCTTCATGTATCATTTTTGTTTTTCTTGTTTATGCTTATAAGGTGTGGGACAGAGAAATTATTCTCACAGCATTAGCAGATTACTATGACAAAGATGTGACACTCCTCCTCCAAGACATTGAGAAAAACTATACCAATGTAAGTAACAATATTTAAATTTTTCTGTCACTCTTCCTAGCTTTTAATGAACACATGGATTTTTTATTGGTTCCAAATAAAATCAACTTATTATTTCTTGTATGCAGGGAATCTGGTCAGATGATGTTGCTTCTTGGGAACATTGCAAGGATATCTCTAGTTGTGTAAATAAGTGAGCACTTTTTCTCTTCCACTTTCAATTTCATCAATCTCTTTTTGCCTCCTCATGTTAATTAATCTTTAGATTTCTTATATTGGATGTGCTTGTTTTGAACTAATCATTTAGTTGGGCTAAAGAGAGCATACAAATAGCTTGCAAATGGGGTTATGAAGGAGTTAAATCTGGAATGATTCTATCAGGTAACTCAAGTCACAAACCATAAATTCAACCACTTATTGATAGGCTTCTCTTTAAAGCAACGTTTTAAAAACCTGGTAGAAGATCGAACCATGAGACATCCGGAACATGATTCAATTGGTTTAATCAATACAACTACGGGTGTACCAGATGACAATTAAATAAAAAAGTATTAAAATGAAAATATATTGAACCAACCACAGTTGAACCGGTTTAATCATACTGCAATGTAATTGTCTAACCGAGATCAAACCAACCAACAAACTAATCAGTTCCCTGTTCAACCAATTTAATTGGCTAGTTCAGTATGATTTCTAAAACATTGCTCTAAAGGACACACCTAATAAATTTTTTGGTTTTTAAGCTAAACAACAAATTTGTGAAACAGAACCTCCATGATTAATTTGTGTGAAGTTCACAATACTTGCATATATATTAACCTCAGTTTAGCATATTCATCAATTCATTCCATGTAAAAGGATTTTGTTGCACATGTGGCTTTTGCAGAAGAATACTTTGACTCAAGGATGCCATATGTCATGAAACGAATTGCCCAAGGTGGAATTCGATTAGCCATGATTCTGAACCAAGTGTTTGGAGACTCTGAAGAAGGATTTGTAGCTGCAACTTAAACAGACACATCATCACAATGACCAGTAATTAGTTGTTCAAATTTGCTATTAATGACCATTGATCATAGGGTCTAACTTCATTTCTTCTTAATTGTTAATGCCTGCTTGATTTTTTGTTGCTCTCCCACCAAATATTGGTTGATCAGAAGCAACAAATTGTTAGTACTTTCTCACACTATTAAGCTTGGAAACACATGCAAAAAGCCTACTCAACATATGTATAAATATCTTACCATCAGTTAGGTTTGTTTATGACTGACACACTTTGGTGTCCGTAATTATAGTATGACTCAGACAATTTATGCATGAAATTAATCAACTGAATCAAATTGAGATGTTTTGTTCTCTCATGAAAGACATGATTAACATAACAGGTATATAGAGTGCACATTTTTTTGAGCAATATAAGAATGGCTTTGATAATAAAATAAAATAAAAACAATAAAAGAATGGTTGCTTCTCATAGAAATCAGAACAGTCATTGTAGCTCACAAATAGTTCATGAACTAAAGCCCTTTATATGCAAGGAACTAAGTCCTGTTGGAGAAAAGGCATTGACCAAGAGACCCTTTTAGGTGATGCAACACTGGCAAACTACGGAATATACTATGTTCTAGCTCTAAGTATGAAATGTATGACCGAATTGTATTGTCAAATTGTTGTGATTAAGTCACCAGATCAATGATGACCAGATGATAATTGCAGAATGCAATTTAATTGAGGAAAGATTACAACACATGAATGACAAATAAATAAATAATGCAAGAAAAACACATGAATGATCACTAAAAGAAATTTTCCTCTCCTGTTTTTCACTCTAATCAATTTGACTGTTGTTCTGACTTTTCAACTTGACTCTTTATTCAAAACTATGGCCAATACAAAGGAGTAAGTTAGTTGTAACTAACTAAACAAACATAACCAACAAGCGTGGTTAGCTTGTTATACAAGCAACTTAAAGAAGAGAGAAAGGATGAGCTGAGCCACAAGCCAAACTACACAAATAAAAAAGTTTCTTTAACAATCTACATGCCAAACTACATTATATGTAACATAGGAAAGACTAGCATCTTGATAAAGATAACCAAATTTCATGTGGTGTTACTAGGATTGTCTCTATTGTATCTTGCATTTGTTCCAATGGACTCTAGACTTCAGTCCGAGCAAACAAAGATAAATCAATGTTCAAAGTTGGATTCAATTAGTCGAATTGTCGCTGAAATTTGGGAACCTAGATTTCTATTCGAGATTGTTGGTAGTATTATTAGGACTCTAATTGCTTTAGATACGGTCACGAGAGATGAAGATTTCAACCATTTTGCAAGGGTCCTTGTTGACATTGATGTCACATAAAAGTTGCATAATTAAATCATGGCTAAATAAGAGGTTGTTACTTTTTACATTGAGGTTGAATATAAGAGTTTTCCTCCGATTTGCTCTCGTAATGTGAGTTTACATCTGCAACTGTCGCGGTGAAACCACATTATGAGATCATTTCCTCTCCTTTTGTCAGAGAAAGGGCATCTCATTTAAAATAAAAATCAATTAGTTCTATAAAGTTTGAAATAGTATCGTATAGGCATGTAAGTGTTGCAACCAAAATTGTGCATTTAGTTTTTGTTGGTGCTAATAATTCAAATCCTAATATTATTATTTTTTAAAATAAGTCCAAATCCAATTTTTGGAATGTATGGATAAGGTAATTTAGATACTAAATCTACCTCAAACACATCACTATTGAAGATGAATTCACTATGGTTACACATCTAAATCACAAAGATATAAATCGAGAATACACACAAAATGCTACTTTAACGGTTTGAATTGGAGTAATCAAATGTAAAACACCATGATGATATTGGTTTCATGCTTGAAGGAATAATTTGAAATGAAATCATAACACAAGATGCAAGTATGGTCAAATGGTCAACGGGAATCAACAAATGCAGGCAGACGCGTGGTGGTAGGGTGTCTGTAATTTCCGACAAAATTGTTTTTCTTCTTATTCACATGTTTTTACGGTCCTACCTATTTTCACATTTACAAGGTTTGACGGTTCCCAACTTCCCTCATTTGGTAAAAAAATAATGGGTTTTATTAACGAGTGTCTCCGGACACTCTTTAAGAATTTCAAATTTAAAAAATGTTTCTCAAAAAAGTCAAATGTTACAAATTTCAATGCATTAATTACATAGATTTTCGTAAAAACTTGCTATTAAAGGTGCTTAAAGAGTGCCCCGGAGACACCCGTTAACATTTCCCAAAAATAATATAATTTCATCCTCATTCATAAAAAAATTCCTTCTCTTTTTTTAAGAACAAAAATTAATCATTTGAAAGTACATGCGTTAAAATTTTGGTTTAAATAATCATTAAAAAAATTGTGAACATCGATCATTAAAAAAATGGTCATGTTATCTTGTGCCCTAAGGGCAAGGGCACATACTAAGCAACCTAAAAATAGAAATATTCTCTTAAAATTTGTGCATTCAACTAATTAAAAGTCAAAAAATTGAATTCCATACACAAGTTTCAACAAAAAGTTTTTACATTTGACACATTAACTTGTGCCTTAAGGGCACAAGTTAACATTTTCCTTAAAAAAATCGTGAACATTGAAACTGTTCATAAATTTTAACAATTTTTTTACAAAATTTTATATCACATTAATTTAATTATTTTAAAGTGAATCTAAATTTTAATTTGTTTTCTACAAAGTATTGGTATCCAATAAACTTTAGGGAACCAAAGAATTTCCCTAAAAGAGGTTGGAAAACAAACCCAAAACCAAGCAAGAGGAATCAAGCAAATTTTACAAACAAAAAATACTTTTAATTTAGTTCAATGAAGTCGTCAAGTATAATTAAAAAAAATCATTTTAAAAACATGCATATGAACCTTCTTTTTCTTTTATGAGGGAAATGAGCCTTTTTTTTTTTAATAACCACAAAGTAACATTTATTGAATAAAATTAAAATAATGAAAAAAAAATTCCACAGCCGGGAGACGAACCCGGAAACTTAGTTCCAACAATTAGAAGTTTAATAATTGTGCTACTGTGGATCTGATGTTTGATTTATGAGCATAAATTAATATAAATAGAAACCAGTTATTTGTCGCAAACTTATTATTTCCAAAATTGTTAAATACGTTAAATTTCAAATCATATATTTTATATATTTACAATTACTTTTGAATCTATATTTATTTATGGGTCATGTTAACTAACAGTTGTTTTAGGGACACAAGTTAATGATCTAAAAAAGTATTAAAACATAAGTTTTATATTAAAAAAAAAATTTCAAGCTTTCAAGAGATTGACTGCACATGCACTGAGATATGGAAGGATATTTCAAATTTATGTTTCTACATTTGACTTCTTCTAAGTCTATGGAAGGATATTTTTACCGCTATGCACTGGGATAATCAAAACTCATTATGGTTCAAGGTTTTAGGTCGGTCTCATCTTGGTGGAGAGGGATTTCGTTACTTGGGTCTAAGGTCAATTCCACGTTTGACTAATTCGTAAAGGGAGTAGATAGGGTGACCGGTAATGGTCTTACTACTTAATTCGGTGATATGAGTACGTGGTGTGGAAGTGATTTGGTTTGGGATTTTCATCGGAGGAGAGCTTTGTTTGGGGACATGAGATATTTAACATTCTTATGGTGGCTCGGGATGGTTGTAGACGTTTTCAAGATAGTGACTTCCGATTTTGAAAGTTTGGCTAGCACGAAATCTACTATGTTAGTTCGGCGTATTCATTATTTTCAACGACTTCAGACTTTGAGGGAAGGCACCAGAGGATGAGATCCATGTTTTGGCCAAGGCTTGGAGGAGTTGGGACTCGCCTAAGGTTATTGTATTCTCTTGGCGACCACTTCAAGATAAGATTCCTATCTGTAATGACCTATTTAGGTGAAGGGTTATTTCTGACCCTAATGACATAAGTTATGTCTTATGTCGGAAGTGAGTTGAATCAGGAGTCGTATTTTTGTCACTTGTGTTTTTACCTATGTGATCCTTTTTGTTGTTTTTGGATCTTTAGAGGATAAGCCCAAGACTAAGATAAGTTTGACCTCAATGTGGCAATTTGTTGTGTGGTTCATTTGGAAGTATCGAAATGATCTTACATTCTCCAGGAAAACAGTGGAGGTTGAGCAGCTAACAGAGAAGATCAACTTCCCCCGTTCAAGTGGTATATAAGTAAGTGCTTTGGTATTCCTTGTACTCATTATGAGTGGATGATAGAATCAATTTTTTGATGGTTTTGGAAGAGTTCTGTGTGGTTTGTATACTCGGAGTTAGCTTGGGTCAGGCTCTAGGAGGTTCTCTCACTTTATTTTATTTCCCCCCTTTGAATTTATGTGTGACTAGTCTTTTAGGCGTTGGTTAGTTTTAGGCATTGCTAGATTGGTGGTTTTTCTTTGGACTTAACTTTCAATTTATACCTTTCTCTCTCTCACTTTTTTTCCTCAACCAATTCAACATACATTTCCCTTCCAAAAAGTAGAAGATTTATGTCGTCTGAAACAAGGATCATTCATTTAAGGGATTTACCTTTTAATATTCACTGACGCCTTTTTCGCCTTTTGTCTCCTTCAAATATAATTCGTTTCCCATTAAAAAAATTATCTTTTCAATTTTATTTGAAAATTACAATTAGCAAAAATTGTATTTAATATGAAATTAAGTAATGTTTATGTATCTCAACCAAAGATAATGTCACTAAAAATGAGTTAAATTGGTTATATCTAAATCAAAAAAATACAAGTTGATGAAGAAAAAAAGAACTCTCTTTAAAACATGTGCATGACAACACCCTAAATTAAGCTTCTTTAAAAAAATCACTCAAATTAAGCTTGATATTAAATTTGTTTAGTAGGTCTTTTTTATAAAAAAAAAAAAAAACAAAAAACAAAAAAAAACAAACAAACAAAACAGGGAGGGAAAATCTTTTGTTAATTAAAATTTTATTGATGATCATTCTATAACCGTTCACAAATAATTTAAATTTAACACATTTAGGTTACACAGTAAGTTCTTACCATTAGATTAAATTTGTTTAGTATGGGTTGTGGTTTTGTTTCCCATATCTTTTTCATCATCTTTGTTTTATTTTCTGTCTCTTTTTCTTTGTGTTTTTAACTATGAAGTTCGGATACTTCAAAACGAATACGTATCCGTATCGGATACCGATACTCTACAGATATTCGTCGATATGCATCCACGAAGTATCAGAATTAATTAGTTAAATTTTTTAAAAATATTTTAACGGATACTTATACGATACTCTGCAGATACACAATGATACTTATAAGATACTTCACATATATATATCCTACAAAAAGATGAGGAGTAAAAAAGTGAGACAATGTTGTAAACATTCAATAGAGATGTATATGATTCAATTATAGATATGCATAACTAGAATTGTTTCTCGATGAACCACTTAAAATTATACTTCTTGTGGATAAAGGTAATGAGAGAGGTGATTCTGTTAATCAACATTAGATAAAATTTGTGTTGAGTTCTTTTAATTAATATTTATTTTCTTCAAGTATTTTACATACATGTAAGTTTTAGTATAAATTTTTTGTTAATGTATCTTAACCGTATCGTATCCTAAATTTTGAAAAATTCGTGTATCCGCGTACCCATATCTGTATCCGGTCTTCATGGGTTTTTAATAACCAAATTTCAACAAAATAACAATGTGCCATGTGTCACCCTTTATTTTAAAAGAATAATAAAAAATAAAAAATTCCTGTAAAAGAGAGAAGAAAACCACTTGTCAACATTGTGATTGACCAATATCACATGACACTGATACCACAATGTCGCCTAAGTGTTGTCCGAATAATTGATGACACAGACTTGCATTAGCAAATCAATCCACTAAGTGAATACAAGTCAGAAAGTGTCAGATTTTATCAAACAAATTTGCTTATCGAGATAAAATTTACTTAACGAAGTAAGGCAACTTCAACAAACTTTGACTTTCTTTTTGACGAAGAAAACTTAAATTTGCTTAGCGAAAATGAACTTGTTTAGCGAAAATTAATTTACTCCGCAAATATTACAAATTAAAAAAACTTATAATTTAGTTCAATGAAGCCGTTAAGTATAATCAAAATATAATTTATTTTTCCTTTTAAAAAAATGCACATGAGCCTTTTCTTTAATAACCAGTAACGAATCGTCAATAAAATAACACTAAAAAAAATCCCTCAACAAAATAAATATACAGAGTAATATTTATTGAATAAAAATTAAATATGGGCAAAAATTTCCACAGCCGGGAGTCGAACCCGGAAACTTAATTTCAATCAATTTGAAATTTACTAATTGTGCTACTGTGGAACTGATGTTAAGAAGACGAGCATATATTAATATAAATAAAAACCAATTATCTGTCGCAACCCTAAAATTGTTAAATACATTAATTTTCATATCATATATTTACGATTACTTTTGAATCTATATTTATTTATGGGTCATGCTAACTAATAATTGTCATACAGGTACAAGTTAAAGATCTAAAAAAAGAATTAAAACATAAGTTTTGTATTGAAAAAAAATATGTTTTTAAGCTTTCAAGTCATTTAATATAAATTTTCCAAGCATGTGGAGGGATATTTTTACTGCTACATACGCGGATAGTAGGGATATTTTTACTGCTACATATGCGGATAGTTAAAACTTGTTATGGTTAGAGATTTCAGGCCAGTGTCGTCTTGGTGGAGCGAGATTTCGTTATTTGGGTATGAGGTCGATTGCACGATTGACCAATTCATAGAGGAGTAGATAGGGTAACCTGTAATGGGATTACTACTTAATTTTTGAATGATCCTTGGGTTTATGTGGTCCCTTTAACTTTTAAGGGAAAGCATTCGATCAGCGGCGAAGCTCGCAAAAAATTTATGCAGAGGCCAACTATAAAGAAGAAATTTTTTTTAAAACAAACATATTAAATTTAAGGATAAAATATATTTTTAGTCCCATAAATTATAATTTTTTAGGTTTAGTCCTTAAAAAAATTATTCAATTTTTGTCTCAGTTTTTTAAAATTTTACAAAAAAAAAAGTGGTTATAGTCTTGAATTTAATCTCTAACAAAAAATTAAGGACTAAAATTAACAAATGTTAGAAACTTAACATAAAAATCGCTATTTAGAAACGTTGGGCAAAATGCGTTTCGAGAACCCAATTTCATCAATAATTGTTTGTTCAATAATAGATTAATAATGTCTTTTCAAATGTAAATAAATAGGTTATTTGCAAGAAACTCATTGTCCATTTAACTTGTCTATGACTATTGTCTTGATAATTTTTATTGTTGAAAAAGGTTTCCCTATCGTTGTTATTGAGACCGAAAGTATCAAACCAATACAAATAAATATATCAATCTTTTAGTAATTTTTTTACTTTATTATTTATGCTAATTTTTGCAACTAAATTTATTTGAGGTAGCTCAATGCTTATTATTTGGGGTAGCCAGATATAAATACATACCGACCACTTCAAGAATAATATTTTTTTTGGGGTAGCCAAGGCTACCCCTCCCATATGAAGGGCTACGCCCCTGCATTCGATAACTTTACCAAGTCTCAAATAAAAAATATTTCATGGTTGCTGATATAAGTACGTGGTGAGGGAGTGAAGGTGTGATTTGCTTTGGGATTTTTATTGGAGAGAGCTATGTTTGGGGACATAACATGTTTGAAATTCTTATGGTGGCTTTGGATTGATTGCAGGCGTTCCCAAGATAGTGACTTCCGGTCTTTGAAGTTTGACTTGGGCGAAATTACTTTGTTAGTTTTGGTGTATTCTTTCCTTTTGGCGGATCCTATCTTGGAGGGAAAACAACACGAGGATGAGATCCATATTATGGCCAAATGTTTGGAGGAGTTCAGACTCGTCTAAGGTTATTGTCTTCTCTTGACAACCGCTTGTAGATGAAGGGTTCTAGGATTCACATTTCCGTCACTTGTGCTTTTATCTACGTGGTCCTTTTTCTTATTTTTGGATCTCTAGGAGATAGAGCTAAGACTAAGATAAGTTTGACCTCGATGTGGCAATATGTTGTGTGGTGCATTTGGAAGTATCGAAATTATCTTACTTTCTCCAAAAAAAAACAATGGAGGTTGAGCAGGTAACAGAGGATGTGAAATTACCCCGTTCAAGTGGTATGTAAGTTCAACATATTGAGATTAGAGAGCCAAGTTCTTACCATTAAATTAAGTTTGTTTAGTATGGGTTGTCGTTTTGTTTCCCATATGTTTTTCTTCATCTTTGTTTTATTTTCTGTCTCTTTTTTTTGTGTTTTTAATAACCAAATTTCTTTTTATTGCTTAAAAAAAAGTTTCATTAGCACAAAAAAAAATCCAAAGAATAATAAGATTTTGGAAGATAGAAAGCATTTGTGAGGTAAAAATATTGCTCTAAATCTAAATCATTATCCATGGACCCAACCCAATCAATATTTTTTTTAGGCATGCACCTAAACAATTTTGAAGATTTATTGATTAAGTATTCCATTCCATTTTGATGTATCATCACAAGTCTCATCATTGTCCACTCCCCCTAATGACCCCAACAATCATCTCTCAAATTACACTCACAACTCAATCACCACCATTCAATATATATCATGCATGGCCCACCACTACATTCATCAACGGTCACAATACCTCTTCATGCATTGCACTCCTTTCGGCTCCTTTTGATTTGATACCATAGAGACCCACCAAGTACTAACACACTCACTCAGCATGTCTCTGCAATGCTCAAAGCAATGAACTGAGTAAGACAGAGACATAGACACACAAATAGAGTATTTTTTACTTTTTCTTTTCCACCTCAAAGAAAGTAATAAGAGTCATACATATCATTATGGTTTCTCGTACCCACAAATCATTTTATATACCCACACTTGTCGACCAAACACTAGGAAACCGCATCAGTAACTAGTTCCAATGTTAAATACAGCATTAATAATTCAAAACATCTTAGTATAGTGCTACCTTAATATTTTCAACAACAAAAAGTACAGTGTCACCTTAGCTCACATCTTCTTACTATGTTCTAACTTCATTTTTTCTTTTTCTCATTCCAACCTTACTCCTTTGCTGGCTATATTTTAAGGTATTTGCTTTATTTTGTACTTATCACTATCTTTGCTAGCTAGTGCATGTCTGGTATCACGATGAACCATCGTGATTTTGTAACACTACACACTTTATAGTTTTTGCAAAATCACGGTCTAACATATCCACTGTGATATCAACCATGCATTTAGTTTCGATAATGAAATCTAAAAAATTGATTATATTTTTTGGATCAGGTGATTTGTGTGATGGAGGAGAGACCAGAGACAGAGCTGATATCAATACCAGCAACACCAAGAGTGTCAACACCAGAGATACTGACACCATCAGGACAAAGGTCACCAAGACAAGGATCAAAGGAAGCTAAATCATCAAATGCATGGACACCAACATCTTTTATATCACCAAGGTTTTTGAGTCCTATAGGGACACCAATGAAAAGAGTGCTTATAAACATGAAGGGTTATTTGGAAGATGTTGGTCATCTTACTAAGCTTAATCCTCAAGATGCTTGGCTTCCTATTACCGAGTCTCGGAATGGAAATGCTCATTACTCTACTTTTCATAATCTCAATGCTGGTGTTGGTTTTCAGGCTCTTGTTTTGCCTGTTGCTTTTGCTTATCTTGGCTGGTAATCATTGTCTTACATTTTCTTTTACTGCACCCTTCTACAACAATTGATTTTGTTTTCAGCTTATTTCCGTAAGCTCTACACGATAGTTTATATGCAAACAATTTGAATTTATTTTATCTTCTGTTATAAAAATAGCTTATACATAAGCACTTGTGCTATAAGTGGTTTATTAAGCTGTTTATGCAAACAGTACCTTTATCACATATAGTATCATTTGGAAACTTTTGTTTTGACTTTCAAGTCTTAAGGGGGGCATTATTACCATTTATTTTAATTTCTTAACCAATCATACCTATAACATGAACAATTATATAGTTGAAAACATTGACTATATATGAACACAAAATGTTAAAAAATATTAAAATAGCTTTAACAAGAATTTAAATGTCCCTTTCACCATTTTTTATTGTATCTTGTGTTTTTCATTAGTGGTGCTTTTAGTGGACATTATTCATACATTATGCAGTAATTAGTAAATAGGAAATAAGTATGAGATTGAGATCTCTCTTTATTTCATTTCTGGCAAAAACTTTACTTTCATATTCTATTGAAAAAATGTTCACTATCACGATGTGCTGTCCTTTATTTGACATAAAAGGAAGGGTTTTTGAAATGCGGGACAAGCTTTCAACAAGCCTGCCTCAATGGAAAGAGATAGGGGAGAAGGCTTGTTAATTTGTCCCTTTATCTTTTGAGTTTCAAAAAGTTAATTTAGCTCCTTGCTTTAAGCAACTTTTTTAATTCTGTCCATATTTTCTCTTTTTGATATTGGTAAAGGGACCATTGTGTTGGCCATCAAATTGCTTAGTGGTTACTACTATATCTTTTACTAATAGTTTTTCTAGTACCGTTCTAATAGCGCCTTTTATGCAAGTTCTTTTTTACTATGACCATGTTTGAATTGACTTATTTTAATTTATCTACTATCACAAGCACATGGGAAACTATTTGAGTGAGTTTATGGAAATGCCGTATGACATGTCCATAATTTGTTTTCATAAACTCTCTACGATAAGCACTTGTGAGACTCTTTTAGAGAGTTTATGGAAATAACTTATGACATGTCCACGACTTATTTTCATCAACTCTCGAAGATAACTTATGAAAATAGTTTATAGCTTAAATTAAAATACTTTGATTATTTTATCTTGTTATAGAAATAGCGTATACATAAGCACTTATATGATAAACGTCTATACTATAAGTGCTTAACTAAGTAGTTTGCCCAAACAAAGCCTATGCTTCTATTTCTAGATGTCTAATACAATAGGGTGCAATTTGTCCAATTGAACTGGTTAGAATAGTTAATATGGAGTGATGTGGTATGAAAAACAGTTCAATCTCATGATCATACTAAGAAATGTTTCATCCAAATGTTCTGCAGGAGTTGGGGAATTATTTCCTTAACCGTGGCATACTGTTGGCAACTTTACACCTTATGGATTTTGGTTCAGCTGCATGAAGCAGTTCCAGGTAAAAGGTACAACAGATATGTGGAGCTAGCACAAGCAGCATTTGGTAAGTTTGTTTACTTGCTTGCCATCAATTACTTTTTCTTAGCTAGTTGGTATCACATTGCATAAAAGAGTTACCTGATTAACAATGTAAAACTGCATTGAGACGTACGTCATATAAAACTGTTTCCTATATGGCTCAAAGAAAACCTAGGCAAAATTGGCTGAACTTAACGATAAAATCTCGTGTTCTTTCTTTGTGTTTTTCGTATCTGTTTACTTTTGAACCAGGGTTATTATTCTAACACATGCTATCTTTGTGGCGTAGTAATGTTTCGTTTGTAATTTCTACCCTGTAATGCAGGGGAAAGATTAGGAGTATGGCTTGCTCTTTTCCCAACTGTTTATTTATCGGCAGGAACTGCAACGGCTTTGATTCTCGTTGGAGGGGAGACCATGAAACTGTTCTTTCAAATAGTTTGTGGTCCAACATGTACCTCGAATCCTTTAACCACGGTGGAGTGGTACCTGGTTTTCACTTCTCTATCTATTGTTCTTTCTCAGCTTCCAAACCTCAATTCAATTGCAGGACTGTCACTAATAGGAGCTGTTACGGCTATTACTTACTCCACCATGGTTTGGGTGCTCTCTGTGAGCCAACAGAGGCCACCCTCAATCTCTTATGAACCCTTATCGCTGGCAAAACCTTCTTCTTCATTATTTCTAGCATTGAATGCACTTGGAATTGTAGCCTTTTCTTTTAGAGGTCACAATTTGGTCCTAGAAATTCAGGTATCAATGATCCTCCCATAAATAGTTCATGTGTTCCCTTAAAATTCAAAATCTCTTTAAAGTATTAAAGATATGCACTTTGTTTTCATGCAGGCCACAATGCCGTCAACATTTAAGCACCCGGCTCGTGTGCCAATGTGGAAAGGAGCCAAGGTTGCTTATTTCTTTATTGCAATGTGCTTATTCCCTATGGCCATTGGAGGCTTTTGGGCCTACGGGAACCAAGTAAGTAAATTGAATACTGAACTGGAATGATAGAGAGGAGGCACTGCTAGTGAATACTTTTATAAAGATGCAAGTTTGTTTTTGTTTCAATTCTCACAAAACTTCAACCTGTTTGGATAAACAGCTTTATTAAGCTCATAAAACATAAATGTTTATCATATAACTGCTTATGTATAAGCTATTTTTATAGCAAAATATAAAATAAAATCAAACTACTTTTAGATAACGTATTAGCTGTTTTCATAAGTTATCATGTAGAACTTACAAATATAAGCCGAAATCAGCTTATGGACATGTTATACGCTATTTCCATAAGTTCTCCCAAATAATCTTACAAATGTTTATGTGAGCGTATAAACTCAAATAAGTCATATTGTTAACATTTTTATTCTTAATTGTAGTTAGTAATAATATGATGTTGGTTTTATTTAAGTAATATATCAAATGAAATAATTGTGTTGCAGCATTCTTAATTTTTGTATAATGATTTTGAAACAGATGCCTAATGGAGGGATTCTGACAGCTCTATATGCATTTCACAGTCATGACATTTCAAGAGGAATTCTAGCCTTAGCATTCCTTCTTGTAGTATTCAGCTGTTTGAGCAGTTTTCAGATATACTCAATGCCTGCTTTCGACAGTTTTGAAGCCGGCTACACCAGCCGAACAAACCGTCCTTGCTCGATATGGGTTCGGTCAGGTTTTCGAGTTTTCTTTGGATTTGTCTCCTTTTTCATAGGAGTGGCACTTCCTTTCCTCTCAAGTCTTGCTGGTTTGTTAGGAGGACTCACTCTTCCAGTCACTTTTGCATATCCTTGTTTCATGTGGGTTCTTATTAAACAGCCAACAAAATATAGCTTCAGTTGGTATTTCAATTGGATTCTTGGTTGGTTAGGTGTTGCTTTCAGCTTGGCATTTTCTATTGGAGGTATTTGGAGTATGGTCAATGATGGACTCAAGTTGAAATTTTTCAAGCCCAATTAAGTTTGAAGTATGATGTGCTGCATCGACACTTTGGATCGAAGGCGTGTCCAGTGTCCGACACCGACACATGTGGTTACATTCAATTATCTTATTTTCTCAAATTATTACCAATGTCCATGTGTCAGTGTCTGTGCTTTGTTGTCATTTATGTCATGCAAATGTACATGATGGTTAGATGAACTATAATATGCTGAGAATTGCATGCCTTATTTTTTAGTGCTATAGCTAGGAAGCTTGTTTGTTATATTTGTATTCATATTTGTTGAGAGTTGAGAACTTTAGAAGAAAAATACTGGTCTAATATGTATCAATTTGTAACCTCTATGAGTTTTGAGAAATGAAAAGATAAAATTCCACAAGGAAATTTGATTAGCACAAAGAACTAATTATGTGTGAGATGAGAAGGTGCAGCACATGATGTGGTGAAGATGCAAACAACTGAGCTGGCTAATCCCAACACAATTCCAAGCTTGACCTGACCCCGCTTCGGAATCGGACGGCCACAAATGATCCTTCCTCCACCATTGATTTTCATGATTGCAGCTGCTTTGTTTTGCTGTTGTTGAATAGAAAGATGCTCTGCTGCTCTGAGTTTGTTTATGCGTGTTTTGTTTGTTTTCTGTTTCTAGATACTATATATAGATTGGGTTTGGATATTTTTTACATTTGAAGTTGGAACCATGTTACTAAACTGCCCCACGACTTGGTCAATTATAGCAGTACTATAACTACTAGAGTAGAGTATTCAGCATGCCACTTGTTTGTTTGTTTGGACTCTTTCTTTGACCTTTTCCATTTATTTTATCTATCTATCAAAATTAACTCGTCTTTGTGCACACTCGATGTATTCCCGTCGTTCAGGAAGTTTACCTCTTCCTAACGAATGCTTTTTAAATAGATTTTCTTTTGTCCTGTAAAAATAAAAATAACAAATCCTCTTTTGCTGGTATTTAATTTTAAAATAGTCTCCATAAAAATATGGAATGTTTCAAAGAAATAGTTTGTATGACATGTTGTTAACAATGTTTACGGGGAATTTAGATCCTCTCATATGAAAAAGAAAAAGAGTTATGTTAATATTCTCACTATTAAAATGTATTGGATCACACTTATAATTTTATAAGTTGAAAGAGCGGAATGCATTTTAATTGTGAGATGATTAGCATTAGCGGTAAATTCTAGGGTGAGGGTTCAATTACCATCTAAAAATTACTGTTAGATTTAACCAACGGTTTAGATTTGTTAATAATTAAAATGAGAACATGAATACATTTGCACACACAATTCTACCTCTATCTCTTCCATCTTCTCCACC
>Ga0315914_1003929_pt1 | contig 22343 bp, 10 predicted proteins | sample MpolenodulesMG_FD_203920 | JGI IMG/M metagenome (GOLD analysis project Ga0315914, IMG submission 203920) | Medicago polymorpha root nodule microbial communities from Los Angeles, California, United States - elongated nodules | ecosystem: Host-associated > Plants > Roots > Nodule | place: USA...
TTTTCTTGTTCTAAACATGAGTGCAAAATACCGTGAAAAAATTCAACCTCTAGGATACTTTTTCGGACTCGCACTTGGAAAAAAATTGTGATTTTGCATGGTTCGGTCAAAAAATCAAAATAAATCGAGACTTAGTCGGAATGTAACGAAACTTTATAGACACCTCTATAAAAATACATATAGAGGATGTGAAAAGTTTTGTTACATTCCGAATAAGTCTAGATTTTTTTTATTTTGTCAATTGCGATTTTGCGTGTTTCGGTCGAAAAAATAAAAAAAATCAAGACTTATTCGGAATGTTACGAAAATTTGAACATCGTCTATATGTATTTTTATAGAGGTGTCTATAAAGTTTTGTAAAATTCCGAATAAGTTTCAATTTATTTTGATTTTTCGACCGAAACGCGTAAAATCCAACTAGAACTGCACTGAAGTGCAGCAAAGCCAGCTACAGTTAACTGCTGCTGGAGCCAGCGGTAGTTAACTGTTGTCGGGTTTGCCAACGATAGTTAACTACCGCTGGGGGTAATTTGGTCATTTACTTGTGTTTTTAGGAAGTTATTGATGTCAGAAAAGCAATTTTCCAAGGTGATTGCTCTTAGTCACCTAATGATTGCTCACAGAAACCTACCAAACGATAATTAATTAACTAACTACCGTTTCACACATTTTAAATTGAATAACATACTTTTGAAATTAGTTTGACCAATTTAAAAGGTGTGTCTAATTGTAATTCGGCATATGATAGGTGTCTAAAGAGCGATTTCCAATCCCCAATCATATGTAGTTATTAGGTCTGACCCAATGGAGAGACATAATGCCTAAAAAAGTGAAAATTATTTTTCTAACATCAAAAACTTCCTAAAAATACATGTAAAATACTTAAATGCCTCCAACGGTAGTTAACTACCGCTGACTTATAACTAGAAAACTGACGGTAGTTAACTACCGCTGAGTTTTTTGGTCATTTCCATATGTTTCTAGGAAATATTGGAGGTCAAAAAAGCAAAAGTGGCCTCAACCAAAAATATTGTTTGCAAGAGGTGTTTGTATTGCCCATCAAACTATGACATATATGCCAGGTGAATTAATTATTTTATAATAAATAATAAAATTATAACACATACGTATTTCATACATTAAATTGTGATTAGAGAATAATAAAAAGGTGAACAAGTAGTATTTTTGAATTTTGGTTGGGTATATATTTATTATTCAATTTCATGTTATATTTTTGTATTAATATATTTAAAAATTAAATATATACAAAGTCTGAGGTTCGAACCCCAGCCACCACCAAAAAAAAAATACTTACTTTTTATGCCAACCTAATTGGGATGTCGATGAGACCTCTTGATGTCCGTCCTCTCTCCTTCCTTATAAAAAAAAATTAAATTTTAAATAATTTTTGCTTACAGGATATAAGTACCCAACAAACTTCAGGGCACTTAAAAATTTACATAATAAAAATGCTGCTAATTAATTGTGTGTTTGATAAGTGCCAGAAAGTAGTAATTCAAATGAAGATTTAGGGCACTTTTGTTACTTGTTTTTGCAATTTATTAAGGAAAAAGCCGAGAGATAAGTGATTATGGCCCTTTTTCGCTTTATTTATCTTACTTGACCCAATTGTGCAGGAAAGTTACTCAAGGCACTGAGCAAAGAAGAAAAACAAGAAAAAAAATACAAAAAGGCAGAAAGATGAGCAGAAAGGCACATTCACTCGCCCCCAATTCGCCTCCCGTTCGCAATGGCGAGTAGCATCAGCAAGCTAGAGCAGAAAGACACATTTACTCGCCTCCAACTCGCCCCCAACTTGCAATGGCGAGTTATCAAAGAGACAGCATAGGCAGAAGCACAGTCTATAAATAGCCCTTAATCAATTCTTAAAAGGAGTCTTAGTTTTTTTACTCAAATAATCACAGAAAATACTTGGCAATAGCTTTAGAGAGAGAGATAGGGCTTGTTCGTCATAGAGTAAGAGTGATAGAAGTTGGATTCTTCCTCATTTGGTGAGAAATCACAAAGTTGTAATGAATCTTTCCATTTTAATTCATTCTTGCAAAGTTTCCATGACAATGAGTAGCTAAATCTCCATTGTTGGGATTAGAGGTACTTGATCTTAGCTAAACATGTAATCCTTTGATCTATAAATGTATGGTTATAGTATTTCATTTGATACGGAGATTATTCTTGCACTTTATCGTTCATGTTTGATTTAATTGTGATTGAAAAATACTTTTGAATCTAGGTTTAGAATAATCCTCTATCCAAACATAAATTCTAGACATGGAATTGATGTTTAGATAACCACTCTTAGTATCCAAACTTAATGCTTTCCTATCATTTAAGAGACTGAGAAATCGTCGATTCAATGATAGGAACGACCCTTGGATCGTTTAATAGTGTGAGACATCGACGATTAAACGATACAATTGAAGTCTCAAAATTATTTGGGCACGAATGATATTGACGAGGGATACGTGGTAATATCAAAGAAAAGTTAGAATCCATGCATGATCTTTAAGTTACGTGTAATGCTTGATCAAGGAACTCTAAACCTAACAAGTTTCACGCCTTATTAATCTCAAATTTTACTCTTACATCATAGTTAACTAGATTTTAAGCAAACGAACAAATCACTCTTTCAACTTAAAATGATAATTGATGTCGAACAGTCCATGATATCACACTAGTCCCTGAGGAGACGATATATAAATACTTACTTTTGATATACGTAAAAATACTACATCAACTACTTCATCGCCCACGGGATAATCCCCAAATGCTCATCACAAAATCATAACATCACAATCATTACTAATACATCACTATATCATATAATTTCCTATTATACAATTTGTTACAATACATCACCACAAACATTAAAGTCACGTCTCAATTTTTTTTCCGATCATCAAACAATTCAACAAATCAAACATAATACACCATCAAATTTATCAATAATATCAATTTCCACACATTATGTATAATTTAAATCAAACAACACCTTAATAAAAATTTCTAATTCATCTTTTAACCTCACACTTCCATATTTGCACATTAATTTATTCATCTCTCAAGGGCTACAACCATCGCGGCGAGCCCCAAATGAACTATTGAGCGTTCAACTCACTTAATTTACACTCATGATCTCGAACTCTTCTCTCTCACCCCATACCTGGATTTGAAGCTTTTCTACCGTGCAACATAATGATCTCCACGCCAACAATGAGTCCAAGTTGTTTAACATGTTTCCGTTTCCTTTCTGCTAACGTGGTCACTAATTACCCATTAGGCTAATTGTAACAAGAAGCTACCTTGTTTCTCATCGAACATTGATTGCATCTGTAAGTTCCTTCTCCTTAATGGCTAATAAGCTATGTTGCCCTTCTCTTCCCCACACAACGTAGGTAAATATTTATGTTTGTTTATTGCATGTGCCTTGGACTATAGTTAGATTATAGGATAGTATATAAACACACTGGTAGGTTCGGCTAAATTTGTTTGAGGGAGCGGCTAGTTCTCCAAAGATACACATGATCATTGGATTTACATGTGAACGAATAGAATAGAATAGAATGATGAATTTAGATAACTATAATGTAAAGCAAATCGTCGGAATAAGAAACTATGCGGTTGCTGCAATGCATATATTAGGGTTTTGATTCTTTGGTTGCATGACTATCATATGTAAGTTACACACCTATTCTAGCGACAAAGTAGTTGGGCTTTGAACCTAGTAATTTTTGAGTCATATGGATATACAGATAGCTACTAATAATAGTTTAATCCCTTTGTTTCTCTCATGATTCTTATCAATCTATTTCACTAATAATTATATTAGTTTTTTTTTTTTCTTTTGTTAAGAAACACAATTCTTTCGAAATTACTTTTAATAATAAATAAATAAAGTAATAACATTTTATATCAGTCCCTATGAGCTTAGGTCATTTGGTAAAGGATAATGCACAATTTGTGCAGGGGCGGGGTTCGAACCCTGGACACCCCACTTATTCATCTTAAAGGTGAATTTCTCTAGCCACTAAGCTACTTGACAAAAAAATAAATAAATACATATCAAATTGTCACACCATATCAAAATATACATATAAGGGGAGATAATCAAAATATTACTCAGACACCAAGATAATTATTTATAAAATAAATAATTAATTAAGAAGATAGTTAGAAATAATTAAAATAAAATACGCACACAGTTCTTATTAATTCACACGATGTCACAATATCAAAAAAACATGTACAAATAAAATCACTTAAAATAATAACTATAGATTTATACCACGAACATATATTTTTATAAATATACTATGAAAAATTTGGGGTGTTACAAATACCCTGAAGAGAACAAGAGGAGGAGAAAACGCTCTGCCTTGAAGCCCCAATGCTTGACCCTTACCTTGTACCGCCAAAATTACTTTTAGGTTAAGATATGATTTTTGGGCTTTTTCCTCTGATCCATCTTGAAAACAAGCAATTAGTGTATTCTACCTGCATCAAAAGCTCAGAGGCGCACATCACAATATGCAGAGCAACATTACACAGCGTCAAAGCATAGAGGCACACATCAAAAGCGTAGGGGCATGTTACACAGCCCATCATGGGCGAATTCTACAATTTTTCCTCCTTGTTTGAGCTTTCCTTCGTCTCGAAATTCCTTGAAACTTGGGATGAATTTTCGCTAACTTGTATTGTCTTCAAATATCTTCTAAAAACCATTGAACTTCATTCTTTAAATCCATCGATCCTTCATGTGGTGTCTTGCTTTGCTAGGTTGCATGATTTAGCAACAAAAATATTCAAAACAACTATGAAGTTGCACGATTATGGATGAGACTGAATTACAACGACTCATAAAAATAATACAAAATGTTCCAGCATGGGAAAACAATGTGGTGAAAGGAAGCACCAGTGAATGTCAATAATAAAAATGGTACTGCCTTTACAAGCGAAGAACCCCATGACAAGGACTCAATGGAGAAGGTACCAGAGGTCCAAAAAAGGCATTGCTGCGAGCCTTGAACACAAAACTGTTGACCCAAATGATAACCAAAGAATGGTCGAATCAGGAAGAAGACCATCGTAAGAAAGGTTGTCTCTTCCCTTAGTCTAAGAGGATCCTGATGAAGATGATGAATTAGATTCAGAATTTGTGGATTCAGAACCAGACTTCGACGTCATATGCAATGTGGTTTCCATTTTCCCAGCTGAATATGATATGGTGTCTGAAGTTGAAGATTCAAAGGAAGAGTTCGATCCCAAGGAAATGGAGGAATACAAAACCATGTGCTACTTTGTAACAAATAATGGCTCTGAAGATGATCAGAAAGCCATATTCGAAAAGATCGATGATTCGATGAAGACTCATCTTAAACCTTTGTTCATCCAAGCCAAAGTGGATGAGATTGGTGTCAAAAAAGTGTTAGTCGACGGTGGTGCTGCCGTCAATTTGATGCCTCAATCCTTACTTAAAAGGATTGGCAAGACCGACAAAGATTTGAAGCCTCGTAATGTAATTCTGTCAAATTACGAAGGAAAGGCTGGTCATTCCCTTGGTGCTCTCCAAGTGAGTTTAAAGGTGGGAACTGTGGTCAGACCAACTTTATTCATGGTGGTCTCGTCGAAAGCTAACTTCAACTTTTTGTTAGGAAGAGAATGGATTCATGGGATAGATGTTGTTCCCTCCTCCATGCATCAAGGAATCTCAATTTGGAGAGATGATGGTACAGTCGAAAACATTGAGGCTGACCAAAGCTATTTTCGTGCTGAAGTGAATCAGATTACAAGGAAAACTTTCAACAAAAGCCTAGAAAATATTGCACCATGTTCATCTGCAAAATCAATTGGCACTAATCAAGCAGATGCAAGTTCTGTAAGACTCCATCCAACTCATGGTTTCATGTGGGAAAGGGAGACTCTCGACACATAACTTAATGTGGAGAATCTAAGTTCCCTAGTCTTAGGGAATGATGAGGATGATCATCACATCTAAGCAAGATGCTTAGAGCAAAATCACGTTTGTTTAACCGGAGCATGAGATCAAGAAGGCCTTGGTGGCTGACAGTTAGCAAAAGATGGTTAAGAGACCACTAATAAAGATACTACCAAAATACTTAGATTGAAGCTTTGGTCAATTGGCCATAAATTTGATTGTATCTATGATAAGGAATTTACATGGTTCCTAATTGAAAACCAAATGGTAAAATTTGGCATTAGTTGCCTTTGATATTCAAAGTTTTGGGTAGAAGCCAAAAGAAGTGGTCGAGGCCAAAATAGATATGGTTCCTGTTTAGTCCCCCTTTTGACAGTTTTGTCAATAACAAAAGTAAGGGCAATGAGTTATGTTTATTAAGGTTTTTCGTTACAAATATTGGTTTGTTTGCAAATAGTCTTTTGTTGCAAATAATTATTACCCTGAAAATTGAAAATCTTTGCCATTTATGATTTGTCAAAGGAATGAATGTCTTTTGATAATATGTCAAAATAAAAGGCACGTACTAGAAAGCATCAACCTATTGTGTGAAAATAAAAATAGCACAAACATTCAAAATTCGACAAGAAACAAATATTCAGCTTTGAATTAATGAGACAATACGAAACATTGCCAAAGCATTACAAAATTGGACATTGTTATGTCATAAAGTTGAGCTTAATAGAACCAAAATAGTAAAGTTGAAAAGACTAACTATTGAGCCAAAATACACCAAATCGAAAATCCAAAATGGTTAAACCGAGTTGTGTTCGTTCGATACATAATAAAATGGCTCTTCAGACCTTTACAACAAAAAGTCAAGATCGAAAAGGCGGATGCTCCAAAAACCAGGCGAGTTCAACGTCAAGGCGGCAAGAGAGACATATGTTGACCATGTCGTAGTCTTCACCTGCACCTGGAGATGGTAGACGAGCGTTGTGGATCCTATTGCTCAACGCACAAGCCTCGTCGGAAGGACAAGTGAACCATAAACCAAACCAGGGGGCATTAACCGCAACTCAAGTTGACCCCAATCAAAAAGAAGGCCATCAACACTAATGACGTCCCTACAAAGAGAAAAACATCGTTGAACAAAAAGATCATTGAAGACGGACAAGACGCCATCCCTGTCGAAACCCTCACTCGCCAACACCCTCAGCATGACCAGAAAATACGTGGCTTCATCTGATTCTGCAAAGTAGGCGTTACTCAACACAAGTCGAATCCTTGGCAAGTTGGGATGGGGTTGATGGAACATTTGGGCCACCCTAACGATGCAAAAAAGCTCATGTCCACTAAGGGTGAGTTGTTGCATGAACCTTCTCTGTCCCGTGTTGGGTGAAGGGATGGTGAGTAGATGTAAAAAGTCGTCAGACACAGCCGTGAGCACTTCAACGTCCTCAGATAGTTGGCGATGGAGTATTACAGATGCCCTAAAAGACAACAACCCTCTACTTCTCGAGGCAGTGATTTTTTGGTAATAAAGAGTTGAAGTTTCGGGGGGAATACTTCCATGGCGTAAAACTGGTGCGTTTCCTTACAAGAGAAGGGAGGATGTGAAGAAAGAGAAGGTTTGGTGAAAGGCAAGTAAAGGAACACAACTTCTTATAATGACGAATACGATTAATAAAGCAATCTTCTCATCTCCTTCTCCCATAATTGTCACATGTACAAAAGAAGGTAAAAGCGCTTTTGAGATAGTGGATAATTAATGGCCTTGGGAGACAAAAAATCTTGGAAATCTTGTGAAGAAAGGAACAATGATGGTGATCGTAGGGAATTGCGAAGGGGTGCACCTGAAGAGTTCGATCAACGATAAATGACGCCCTAGGGTCATAAATAGACTTATAAGCGGTTTTTAAGTGAAAAGATGTGGCCCATTCGAATCCCAAAATGATCAAACGAAAAGAAACTGAAAAGAACGTGTTTGGAGGGAAATGAGTGGGATGATGTCATCTTTTCAAATGTAACTTGAGGCATTATTCAAAAATGCCAACATTCTCCAACTTGATAAGTTTCATCGAAAATGACATTTTTGGGGGCATTTTGTTAGACTGCAATTTCGACAGGCTCATTTAATATGGTTAACATTTAGTTGACTTTTAACTTTGCAGGAATCGAAGACTTTCTCATTCTAAATTGAGGATTTCGACAAGATAGCAAGCTTAGCGCGCGTGATCAAGAGTTCGATGGAACGAGGTTGAAGTGCAATCGCGTCGAAGTCAAGCATTCAAGGCGGGAAAGACACGATTTCAAGGTCAACAGCGGTTCCCTTAGTGGGAATATGGGGACAAGTGGTTGAGTGTGCTATGAGTGTCCTAAGATTCATAGATGGGCGGACCTAAGGGAACCTTGGCCTTCATTTCCTTGGGAAACACTGGAAATCTAATTTAAGTTTATGTTTCAATTACCTTTGAATTAGCAAGACCCCGCACGTAAGGATCATTGTGCGATCAGCAGATATAGTTAGCAATCAGAGGGATAAACTAAAGTAGGTTAGTAACGTCCCAACGACCTCATAACTTGTATAGTATATATAAGATAAATAAATACGACATTACTGTTACCTAATATCCAAAAATATAAATAGGGGGATTCGAAGAATCCTAACCGCTGCTTACTTTTCTACAACCAAAATAGGTAAACTTGCTTTGTTGTAAATAGATAAAAATTTAAACTTAACTTTTATACCGTCAACTTACAAAACTTGCTATGAGTGTCCTAATTATTTGGACGAAATGACAATCCCTACGGATACGATACTCTACTTATCCCTTTATTACTTGGTAATGATTTGGTAGACTTGGCAGATATCGTCCATCAGTAGACTATTTAACTAATGAGTTTGTTGGGACATTATAACCTAATCATCTATCAAGCTGCACCTGCTAATGGCACGATAATCGTTACATGTGGGGTCTTACTCTCTCAGAGATGTAGTTCTATCCCTCCGCTTGTCGAGTTGCACCTGATGATGACGATTCGTGGGGGTCTTACTCGCTTAGAGGTAATTGAAACATAAACTTAAATTAGCGTTCCTAAATTTCCAAAGGTATGACTTCCCAATATTCCTAAAGATTCCCTCATCTATGAATCTTAGAAGTACATAACAACCTCTCCCTTTCAGTAGTTCTACAAATGGGCAGCCATATTAGCGTCCACCTTACCAAGGTTAAAGAAGAATGGAGTTACTGAGCCTATTTAAGTCGCGAAGTCACCTGTTTCCTTAATTACTATCTAGTTACTACCTGAGTTCAGCATTAGATTGGGTCTAGTTAAATAATTGGTCATTTATTAATAAGAATTAGTTCATTTAATTTTGCATTTAGGATTAGGATTAACATCTAGTAATCGTAGGAATAAAGTCATAATTAGTAGTAGTAATAGATAATAACCATACTAGTTAATTTAGATCAAGTGTTGTGCATTACATTTAGGAAATAATAGAGTCAAGTAACCACGCAGGAGTTAACACCAACCTAAATTTTTTAAATTAAGCACAACCTTATCTTTGTTAGGAAACTTTCTCAAACTTGTGATTATTGTGTAAAATAGGTAATCATGGAAGTAACCAAATACACACAAATAATAACAACGAGAGAGGAAACTGAGGAAGAGGAATGGGAGCACTTGGTTTTACTATTCAAGAAGGTGAAGGTGAAAACATCCTTTCTGGAGAAACTAGAGAAGGAACCATTATACCTCGAGTTTCAAAAGGAAGTAGATCTCAAGCGGCAGCCGCTATTGAAGTAGGGGAATACAATCGTCAGGCATAAATTAAGCAGGCAAAGAAAGAATTAGATGAAGAATTCAAGGAGCTTCACCAGATCCTCGAAAAATACCAAGTTCACATGCCTGTAGAGGAAATGGCGAAGCAAAGTCTGTGTTGCATCAACTTTCTGCAAGAACTACTAAAAACCACAATGGATTCATTTGAGGAGGACTACGTAACACTTACTGAAGAGTGTCACATCAACTTCGAGGTACTTGCAACCATCAAGTATGATGGTGAAGGATGTTATACACTCCCTGTGTGCATAGATGAGACATACATCGGTGAGGCCTTGTGTGATTCCGTAGCAAATGCGAACCTTATGAGTCTAATGAAGGCAAGTGGGTTAGGGAATCTAAAATTGATGTAGGGAGTTACGATTGGATATGTTAATGGTCACATGGAAATGGCGATCAACATACTGTATGACTTCCCAGTCAAGATAGGGAGTTACGATTTCATGTTGGACATCGTAATAGCTGACATCGGAGATAGGTATGATTTCCCACTCATCTTAGGAAGAAGATTCTTTGCTCAGTCTAGTCTTATCTTGGATTTGAACAAGGGCAAACCATAATCAGAACCCTAAAAGACTATTAGGTGTTCGTTGTGAATTACCATGAATATGACATAGACGTAAGTCAAACGCCAAAATGGCTTTTTGTTAAGAGAACTGTGGATGAATTCTCTAGAGAAGTGGTTGAAGAATAAATTGCAATGGGATACATGACCGAAGAAGAATTTTATTTTGAAGATGAAGAGGAAGGCAAGGAGCCAAAAGTTCAGGGGCTCCCAAGCACAAGTTAGACATATATGTCAGGCCCGGGACATAAAACACGTACTGAATAGGGGGAAACCTATTTCTTCAAGCTAGTGACCTAAAAGAAGCGTTGAATAAGAGGCAACCTATTGATCATCGTGACGAAGACGCTAAACACGCGCTGAATGAGAGGCAACCCATTAGTTTATTTTCTTGCATTCACTTTTCCTTTTCAATAAGCTAAGCTGAGATTTTCTTTCTAATCAACTTCATTTCTTTTTCTGGTACTAATCCTCAAGTTTTATCTTATAAATTTTGATTATTTGCATTTACATTTAAAACCTTTCCTTTTATGCTTTACTTTGTTTTATTCTTAGATAGTCATTTCAGAACGCTTACAGAAGAGGCTAGGTTACCCTTACATTCAAGAGCATGATAACTATTGGGACTTAATAATGAAGGTACTCAGATCACCATCTCTTTTATGAATAGAATAATCAGTGAGATTTAGAGTCCAATATTTCCAATCCATTACATTACCATAATTCTTTCTATCATGAGTGTTTCATATGAATGTTATTTTTGCTCAAATTTGCGGTTGTTCTTTACGGACGATCGGTTAAGTTATATTACACACGAGACAATTTTTTCATTGGTACATTGATCCTTTAAAGCCATCCTTTTATATTCTTATTATCAAGTTTACTAAATTTATTCCTAGGAATGTTATTCTCGAGAATATAAAGAAGAGAGTTTTATTCCTGGGCATTTTAAAAAAAGATGTTTGGTTAATATTTATTTATTGAGTAAATTACAATCCCCTCCCCTAATAGGGTTTAAAATTATGTTAATGAAATTGTAAATAAAAAATAGCAAAAAATATGTATTTAAAATTTGATTATATTAAAAGGGACCCGGAATATTATTTTTCTTTGAAGTGCGTTTGATTTTTTTTTTTTGCTAGATTGTTAGAAATAAATAAAAAATTATGGAGGGACTAAGGCGTAGATTTTTACATAAGAGGGGATGAGAATGTAATTCAAGCTTCTCTCAAGGGAGAGGAGTGAAATATTTTCTAATATGTTTTGAATAAGAGGGGAGGAGAATGTAATTCAAGCTTCTATCAAGGGAGAGTAGTGAAATATTTTCTAATATGTTTTGAATAAGAGGAGAGGGGAGTGCAATTCAAACATCTTTGAGGAGAGGAGATTGTAATTTACTCTTATTTATTCCAAGGAACTACTTATAATAGGAATGTTAATGATTAATGTTTATCTATTTCTTTATTCTTTTTTGGAAATGTTTTATTCCCAGAAATAAAATTTAATAAATTTAGTGGGTGTTTGTTTCAAGTTTACAATATATAATCTTGGGAATATAAGGGTGTGAATTTTATTCCCGAGTTTACTAAGAAAATGTGTTTGGTTAGTATTTAAAGTATTCATGGGAATGACTGATAAAGTGATATTTATGAATAGTAATTAATGATTTTATTCCCGCCTTCATGAGAACTTTATTCCTCTCAATTTCTTTAGGAACAAAACAACATTCCTAGGAAACTTTTATTCCCAGGAATAAAATTTAAATTTTTTGAAACAAACATAGAAATATATCTTTCCAGATATCCTATTCTCAGGAATCTCCAAATATGAAGTGAAACAAACGCTCCCTTATAACAAACATTGGAATGTACATTTCAATCATTTTATTCTTAAAAATATACAAATATAACTTGAAACAAACACACCCTAAACATTATATTTATTGATATAGTTGATGGATTCCAATTAATAATATAAACATAAAGGACAATGCCAATATATAAAATAGTTATAACTCAGTTTTGGCTCAATGTTCACATGAAATCCTTTTTTTTGTGATTTTCTCTATCTGTCATGAAAGGTTATTGAATAACGGAAATTTTATAAAATAATAATAAATTCTTATGATTGATAAGTTTCTTTATGTCACCTCGTTATTAAGGGTGTTAAAAAAACAAACACAACTCATTAATGTAATAAAGAGATGTTCAATAATGGCTATTAATTTAGAAATTATTTTTACATCTCCACAAGCTCTTGAATTATTTACAATACTTAAGGTAAGAATGAGCTTTATAAGTCATAAAGTAATAAAACCATATTCTATCTCTTAAAAGAATAGGGAAGAAAGTATGACTAAAATTGTTAAGTTTGTTTATGTTATTATTATCTTTATTTCGCTTTTAGTTGTTGCAATGGATGTTGATGGTACACATTTTGTATCCTACACAAGTTTTTCTAATTACTTTCTATATTATATTTCATCTCATTTTACCAAAATAATTTACTCTACTTTTTTTTTTTTTTTTTTTTTTTATCTCAGCTGGTCCTATTCGTATATGTTCTGACGATGATGATTGTATAGGGTATTGGTGTCCACTTTCTATACAACCGCGTTCTACAAAACCTATATGTCGTCTAGTTGAAAAAGCTTCGAAGCGAAGTCGAGCCCCAGTAGGCTTGTGTACATGTATTTGAGGGATGTTCCAATAAGATTCTACTAGAAAGTTTCATGAGTTGACATTTTGTAATAGTGTTGGCACCCAATAATTTGTATTTTTTTTCATTTTTTATTTTTACGGACCATATAGTCATAATTTTATACTTTAAGATTATTGTAATAAAATGAAATAAGTAATTAGAAATTAACGTTTATATTGTCTTCTTCTTTATTAATTTTGGATATATCTCCATGAACTTTAATTCTTGGTCTTTAGAGTATCTTGAATAGTTAAGTTGGAAAATAGTTTATGTTACTTCTATGACTATCATTTTATATTTTTGTCATAAATTTTTATACTTATGATTTTTATAACACTTTCATTCACATTTCTATTTCATTTTAATTTTTCTAATAATATCAAATGCTTTGTTCTCCTTTAGAACATATGAAAAACAAGGCCACGAAGAAAAATCTACTAAAATAATTGTGAAGGTGCTGGTGAGACAAATTTATTTTTATTTGTTCTTTTCTACCTTTTTCAATAAATTTTAGGGTGCTTCAAAGGATAAGTTATATGGTTGAGGTGTCAACATAGTTGGAATGTCAATCTGTATCACATAATGCTTTTGCACCTTATTCTTGTTTTTTTTTTTAAAAAAAAATCAAAAATCAATAAGGTTTAAACTTGAGGCTCTAGCTAATATGATATCCTAGTAACCTCCTTGGGGACAATTGTAAAATGTACATTAGTGTCACTTCATTTAATTAAAAAAAAAAAAGCAAACATTTTACAAGCCTTATGGTGCATGAAAGGTGCAAGGTAAGACATGCGGACTTGGGAAATAAATGAGAAGAAACAAGCCTTACTCATTGTTATACTATGTCGTTACATATGTCGTTACAAATTTTGAAATAGAAACTAGTTAAAAACCTGTGCGAAGCACGGGTTGAATAATGTGTTCTTGAAAATTTTTGCTCTAAAGGAGAAATGATCAAATTACGAAAAATAACTGCATCTTTCTAAGAAATTGTTGTCCTTTATAAATGTGGAAATCAAGCAAGTTAGAATAATGTATTTTTAAAATTCCTTATTATATGTTCGAATAAATGTTTATTACTAAAACCGATTAGTATTTGCGCTCAGGTTTCTACTATTTTTAATAATGTTGATGCAATTTATCTAAGAACATATATGTAAATGTTGCAGATTCATAATTCTAAAATGATAAACTGTCAAAGTTACACACATTTATAAACTAAAAAGGATTATTGCATTGATAAAAGATGACCAAGTTAAGGGAAATAGTAATGAGTTGTATAATTTTTTTTTTTTTGCATGAGGGAGTGGAATCAGTGGATGACACTTGAGATTGACAGCTAGACTCCGGCAAAGGGTATCCAACTCGCGGGGTATACAATGTGTTGACAAATGTTGATGAGTCTTCTCGGTCTAAATTCACAAACATGTTATGGAAAAGGAATCACCTTTAAAGGTGACGTTGTTTGGTTGCAGTTAATACAAAACATGATTCTTATTAGAGGTAACTTGTTGCGGCGATGAGTGTTAGCGTAAAATAATATTCTTTGTTCAGGTGGGTGCGACATTAAGGGGACTCTCAATCATCTTTCTTTTTCGTTCTTCGGTGGTCTTTGACATTTGGTACTTCAATGGTTAAAAATGCATTATGTTTGTCCTTACAATATTTTTGCGCATGTTAGTCAACTTAGTAACTTAGGAAGGTTTTTGAAGAAATTCAAGTCTACTTTTCATCTAATCTGACTAGCTACAACATCTATTTAAAAGAAGAGAAACTCTTGAATTTTTGAACTTAAACCAATTTCATTTCAGCAACTTGTCGATAAAGCATAGATATTAACCTCTTCATGGTTGGAAGCGAAAATCACGGTTTTGTCTTTTGATCTTCAACTATGGTGGCATAGCTCAATTGTTTGTATGAGTTTTGTTACATAGTTGGGAGCTTTTTTGTTTTATGCTCGACTCTCAAGGCTGTAGATTGTTGTACCTTGATACTCTAGTGTTGTTTTCAAGTACTTTGGTGTTTAAAAAAAAAAAAATTGATTATTTTATTTTTATTTCTTCGTTATTCATTTATAAATTCCATTCGTTCATGTTTTTTAAGATCTATAAAGATAAAAATCAATATTAATTATAAATTAGGGTTGACAAAAAAGAACCAAGATCGATATCAAGGCAACCCAATTAAACTGCACCAAAAATCGGGATGCTTTGAACAAATAGGTCCCTATTTGAAACCCCAATATAACAGGATGACATGTTTTCCACTCGGAAGGAGTTTAACCACTTAGACATTCGTGTAAAACATCAATAAAATAAACAGTATATGGTACTACTACGTACAAACTCTTGCATTATAATGTAATGGTTGTACAAAATATATATCAGAGGATACACAAAATCAGATGAATTCAAAGAGCATGAGAAGCTTTACATTGGTGTATTTATCTCCTTTGCGGGAATGTAATGGAACTGCTTGAATTCCGCTTCTTAGCTCCCACACAGGTAAGCAAGTTTGTCCACCAAAATCATCCTTCTCAGACATGTCGTATTTGTGGACTTCAATGCGAAGCAGCGCCAGCTCCGGAACAGAAAACGGGAATTTGAATACCTGGCAACCAACTATCCTCTATTGACTTTGTTTTTTTCATAACAGTATCAAAAGGGACTCCAACAATTCCAACCTGCATAAGAGTTTATCAAATAGAGTAGAAATGATAGAAGCACAGAAGGGAAGTTATCACTTATTATATTCATATCTAATAGACTGCAAGGAAGCATTAGAAAAATATATGGATGCTATAACTAGAACATAATTGTTTGGTTAAAGCTTAATTAAGTACTTATAACATAAGCATTTATCATATACGTGCTTATGTATAAATTATTTCAATAAAAGAGGATAAAACAAAGTAAAATTCTTTGCATATAAGCTGTTTTCGTAACCAATCTTAGAGAGCTTATGGAATTAAGTAGAAAACAGCTTATGGACATGCCATAAGTTGTTTTGATAAGCTTTCACAAACACACTCACAAGTTCTAAAGTTAGTAGTTAAGTTTAAATAAAATAATTCATACAGGCCCATAAATCATGTTAAATCTTAGCATACCCTTTAAAAGTATTGCCCCAAATTTTCAATCAGTAGCCACAGTGAAAGTCAAGACAAAAACACACATCTATTAAACAATGTCTTGTTATATATTGAAGCTTGCTAAAAAAATAAAAAATAAAAATACCTGCATGTTAAGTGCAACCATCGGAGCTCCATGCATCCACCCAATTAATGGATTATAATTTGATGAGGTAATGCGCGTACCTTTCGGATACACTCGCAATATATTCTGGTGAGTGAACCTGTCAACAATCAGAGGATCAATAACTCACATTTCATTTGCAAATAAAGAACAGATCATGCAATGTGTTTGCTTCAAAGCTGATTGAATATAAATGCATCATATTTCTTTCAATTTTAAACGAATGAAAAAACCATTCGATATGCCATTTAGAAAACAGTGTACTAAGAAGACAGATGGGTAAACCCTTGCCAAGGACCCTAATATCTATATCATATTTCTTTAATCCGGTAACAATAAAAAGATCGAACCAAGAGCCAATGCAACATGTGAAATTATACTACATTTTCATTACAAAGAGTTATAGAAAGTTCAATATCATACTGATACCTGACAATTTCTTTTCCATATGTTTCAGCAGCCTTTTCGAGCTGTGACTCACTTAAACTTAGACGTCTAACTTTATCAGGCTCCACTTTCAGACATTCCACTATTCCACCTTTAGGCTTCCCAACATGAATAGCAATTAAGCGTCTGTAGTTATCTGATGTATTTTGGCGTGACTTTTCCGCTTCATTGGAGTCTTCCTTCTCCTTAAGATCATCTTCATCGACACCACTGTTTTGCTGAAGACATAAAGCAAGAAAAATGAACCAACCAATCTCACATACAAAATTAAATGTCCTTGCAATTTATATACAACATTAAGCAAATATCAGACCTTGTAATCAGCTATAGTACCGCCACAAAATAAACAACGCAAAATCACAGCCATGCACATGCAAGCTTTTCATGACCAATAACAACAACATATGTCCAATTAAATGAGAGCTCATAATGGCGAAATTAGTGATTCTCAATAATATCTATCATTAGTGATTCTCAGACATAAATAAGTTAGAATCCCTTTCGCTTCCATCGTATAGATATAAGAAAATGAATAACATATATGATCTTCAAATTAGAATTTTATAGTAAAATATAATTAAAATAAAAGCACTTGAAACTTATCCTGTAATGTTTAGGTGCAAAATTCTGATATTTTGGGCAATACATCCATATAAGTATCAGAATAAATTATCAACTTTCAACAGCACAAGCTCAATCTATTACCAGAATCAAAATAGAATTATACCTGTCTCAAGTGGCAAGATCATCCATCCATAAAAGAGCACTGTCTCAAGAAAATTCGACACCTATGCAAATATGTGGAGATAAACATCAGAAAAAGGATACATGAATACCAATTCTTGTTTGGATGATCAACTGAGCAACCAAAATGTAGAACCATAGTTTCAAGCAACTCTGACTAATGCATAAACTACAGAATTTTTACATCTTTTAAGATAACTTCTTCAATAGATACAATACTCAATTTACCATATAGGAATTTAACAAAAGAATCAGAGTCAGATTCAATAATTGTGAGTCCAAGTCAGTACCTAAAGGCAATTGAAGTCACCACCTCAAACCCATAGATTCAGCCAAAGTGGGAAAGTGAGGCTGCAAAACTCACTGCACCATGAAATGTCTTTTTGTTTTGCAAAGAGTCATCACACGGAAGTTAGGAAAAAAATAGAAATATGTCAGACAAAGTTATAACACCTTTAAAACACAAAAATAACTTCTGTAGAGACATATTTGCATCAGAAAACTAATCATTGATATTTCTTCTCAGCACAAAATATAGCCAATGAAATCCTTCTTAAACCATAACGTTTGAAGGTCAAAAAGATACACTATACTGCTCCTATAAAACATGGTAAGTAAAATTTAAGGAAGCCATCATCAAGCAAAACATCATATAAAACAAACCTAGAGAAGAAAATTTGTACCTCATAAGAATCTCACTTTCACAGCCTTAAAAAATCCAATCTACTAATATTCACTACTTATCCAAATGAGAAGCTGAAAAAGACATTTGCTTGTTACCTTTCAAATTCATAAAAGGACAACAAACACAAACTATTTCAAATCATGCAAGATATTTCATGGTAGATGTTTCAATGAATTTCTCATGTTTCAATCAATCTTTCATATGTTTCAAGATAATAATGGTAGAAATTTCAAGATAATAATGGCAGATGTTATAGGATATGTTTCAATGAATCTTTCAAATCCAGCAAGATATTTCAACAAAAAAAAAAAATTGGCAAGATATCAATTACGTAGTTTCTTCAATCTTTAACAGATGAAATTTCTGGCTCTTTCGTAGTAGATGTATAGCATTCATCAAGATCAACCACACCTAATGAGTCGAAACTATCAATAGGTTTCTTCGTCAATGAATTGCTAGTTGAACTCCAACTTGAATCAGTCACAACCACCTTATCTCTATTGTTTGAATCACATTCAATAGTCTCCTGAATATAAAGTTTTTAAAAAATTATTAGTCAGGTATAATTTTTAAATAAAAGTTGTATAAAAATGAAATGCGAAACAGAACTTACAGTTTCAAAACAAAAGAGAAAGTAAATGTCAAAACAATATAGATAGAATTACAATAAAATAAAAAAGAGAAGGTAAATGTTAACTATTACCTTTCCCACCCCATTGCTTGAATGTTGTATCAGAAGAAAAATCAAGCCTGTCTTGATTGCTGCATTTTCTTTAGTGTCTTTAACAACATAAGTGCATGGCGATAGCAACTTTATCCACATCATGCCGACATGAGACTGCAACATGAAACATCGCAAGTCTCGTTTAGAGCATCTCCACCGTTAGACGTTAGTGACTCAGTGCAATAGAAACTCTTGTGCCCTTACAACAACTCTAGTACCAAAACCAAATTCTTAAACCACATAAACCTTCCCTAGACAATGTTATCTTGTTTAATTATACTTACGTTTCCTAGCAGAAAAGTGCTTCATTTTTAATCCAGCCACATCTTCAAAAGGATTAAGAATGTCCCTTCATAGAGGCAACCAAAGAGGAGAAAAGGGACATGGTATGAACATGAGAGGATGCGTCTGTGACCAGTTGTCGTTGCTAACCTACTGCACCATATATAGATTCATCAAAGGATAAAGAAATTACCTTTGATGAAGAAGAAAGCGAAACCTCGATGAAGAATTTCTTCATCGCCGTCGCCACTCCATTACGAAATTCGTTACTTCACCGAATTGTTATGGCGGCGGGAGTGGAATTACCGGAGTATAAAAACAGAATTTGTGATGGAATCTCCAATCGGAGATGATGAATCTCTGTCATTGCCGGTGAGGTTACCGAAACAACTTCAACGAAGGATTCTCGATACGGAGGAGACCCGCTGTTTGCTTCCCAAACTACACCAAGGAAGAAAACTGAAGAAGTCATAGAAAGTGACCATAATAGAAGGAATATATACCTTCAAGAAGCATGGTAAACGTGGCAAGGAAGAAAAATTAAACACTTAGATGATTACAAATTTATCCTTAAAAGGGCAAAATAGTCAAACCATCTAGTAAAATTATTATACATAGTTAGTAGACTTGGCTGAGTTTAGAGTATAACAAAGTGACATCATAAAAGAAGAAAAACTATGGAGGCATGAAGATAAATACTTTTAGATTATTAATATGAATTATTATAAGTATGATCTTTATCTTTGATTTATTACTTTTAACATCTATATAATTTAGAATATGCAGAAATTCATTTAAACTTAGTCACAAATCATTTGCTAAGTTAAATATAATAGTCTTTATGAAGCAAGCTTTGAAAAATGTTGAAAAATTGATTGATTTTGGACATCATGTAATCGATTACCTACCTCTTGTATTCGATTACCAAGTGTTGATTTCAAATTTTTTAAATGTAGGAACATGGTAGCCGATTACCACATTAGTGTAATCGATTACCACATGATGAAGGTCAATTTTCTGAAACAGTGTATTTCAAACACGTTCCTTTTGATTGTGGAGCCTCTTTTAAGGGTTGCCTTGCTTCATGGACATTTTCTAAAGCCTCTATAAATATATTTCAGATCAATACAACATAAACCAACTTTCAAATTCAATAAATCTAAGATCAAATATCACTTTCTCACTTAAACTTTCAAACTTCCATTTTGTGAAACCTTGATTATATTTTTATATCCAAAAAATTTTCTGAACATTAAGTCATATTCATTTGAAAGTGATATTGATAAGATAAATCCATACAATCTTTTCTTCAACCATTTCTCGTAAGTTTTTCATCAATGTTTGGTGGAAATTTTTCTAAAGATAGTGTAGTGCTATCTTGTTTGTTTGTGAGAATTTCATCATAGGATTTGGTGAAGATTCTTGTTGTAATGATAGTGGGGTGCTATCTTATAATTGTTAAGATATTATTAGAGAGGCCTTGGGGTGAAGCTTGCCTTTTAACAAAGATTCTAACATAGTGAAATCCTTCACGGAGTACGGAGAAAGTGGACTACCCTTAGGTTAGAAGGGGACCCCCTATAATTTATTTGTGTTCTTTTTCTCTTCCCCACTCCTTTTATTTTTCCAGCATTCTTTCATGCTTTCATCATAAATTTTTAGAAAAATAAATTGAACGTAAAATTCATTTACAAATGTGTAAGACAATTATTAGCCTAAGACACATGAAAATAATGCACATCTTAAGCTGTTCTAGAATTTTTTTTTCTTTCTAGAAATAGGGGTTGAATGCATTGTAATAAGGGCTACTAATACATTTCATAAATCACATTTAACCCTAAATAATTGTCGATTCTCTACGTTTGATTATCTGAGTTACTTTCTTGTAATATTTAGTTAATGAAATTTATCTTTTAACAATTTACATTTCTTCACATTTGTTTTTGAATGGGCATTTCTTCACATTTATGTCTTTGCACTTTAAATTTATGTAATTTATTTTTCAAGGTCATTTACATTTTTTGTCATTTCTTCGCTTTATATTCTTTACACTTTCACATTTTAAACACTTTTATTTGCAGAAGATTCCCACATTGTTCCTGTTTTCCACGACAGTTTTGACACTTTTAATTTCCATGAAATATATGAAATTTGACACAATTTATCTAGCATCTTGTAACACACTATTATTTCATATACATTATATATGTTATTTTTAGTAATTTTCTTGATTTATTATTTATTCAATAACTTATTTTATTTGTAAAGAATTTAAGCTTAAGTGTACTTTTGACCCACTAAGTAAATGTTGCGATTTTGACCCCATATTAAAAAAATGACAAATTTAGTCCTCTATGAATTAGTCGCTCTGCAATAGTAGTCTTTTTAGCCAATTATAACTCAGTCAATGCCTATGTGGCAGACCACATGTGTAATTATTGATTATTTTTTTTATAAAAAAAAACCACATAATTATTTTTTAAATTAAAGAAATGAAAAATGAAATGAAAAAATAAAAAAAAACCCAAATCACAATCTTCATCTTCATTTCTTCAATCCATTCCCAATCCAACCCAATCTAATCCCAAATCCAAATCTTCATTTTTCATTTCTTCATCCCCGTTTGTGGAAAACATTAACTCATTCAATTAAAAACCACAATGCATCAAATTTTAAAATACAAAATGACATGAACAAAAACCAAAAGGTATAGTAAACACACCATCCACGAAATCAAAATACAATTTAAAACATTAAGCTAGGTTGTCATAATGCATTTGAGAAATTAAAATTATTGTAATTCATGCTTTGCCATCCCCACCATATTATTTCAAACCGCCTCCATGTTAAATCTCCGATAATGGTTTTTGACAACTTGAAGAATTGTGGTTTCGAGGTTGGATGGTTCAATGAGAAGGAGAAGGAGTTTGATATGGGTTGCTGAGATGGGTTCGATGTGGGTTATATTAGAGAGTGAGAAGGAGTTTTTGGGTTCAGTAAGAAGGAGAGGAGTTCGATGGAATTTCTTGAGAATGAGAGGAGGGGTTCCATGATGCAGTGTGTTGGGTTCCTGAAGTTTGGAGTTTTAAGGTGTTTTTGTTTGTGAGAAATTTTTAGAGGGTTAAATGTTGGTCTACATTGCAAAGTAATACGCTGGGGGG
>Ga0315914_1003931_pt1 | contig 22341 bp, 11 predicted proteins | sample MpolenodulesMG_FD_203920 | JGI IMG/M metagenome (GOLD analysis project Ga0315914, IMG submission 203920) | Medicago polymorpha root nodule microbial communities from Los Angeles, California, United States - elongated nodules | ecosystem: Host-associated > Plants > Roots > Nodule | place: USA...
GCCACGTCAGCGTAGACCGAGTCAATATCAGTCTTGGGGGCCAAAACTGCTACAGTTGCAAAACTTAGGGGGCTGTTTTGTAGTTTTTTTTCTTAGGGGGCCAAAATCGCAACTTTGGGAAAATTAGGGGGCTAAAACTGCAATTAAGCCATTAGTTTAATAGTACTATTGTGTAACTAATAAGTGTTATTTTGACTTATATATTTACATTTTTTTAAGAATAATAATATATTTGCATTTTAAAAAGGCAAAATCAATCTCTAATTATAGTTTTTTTTAAGGATCTCTATATTACAATATTCTAATACTCTAATTATATTGTAAGTGTTAAGGGACATAAACTTGGTGACTAATTTTATTTTGGACAAAACTTATGTACAATTCCTTAGGTGCTTTTCGTATGGTTCTTAGCTAAAAATACAACTTTTTTGGAGATAACAAACGTTGAGAAAATTATGGATTTAAGAAAATCATGATGAATTTAGTTAAGAACCATACGAAAAGCATCTAAAGAATTGTAACTAAGTTTTTCCTTTTACTTTTTCCTTCTCTGATTTCTGTTGTAAATTTAAATTTTCCCGTTAAAAAAAACACGGTTTACTTTTTAAATGCCACAGTTTACTACTTTCCTTAGTGTATGTATAATACAACCACAGTTATTTATCTATTTATTTAAAATATAATTTGTTGTTTTTCATTAGTTGTCTTCCAAATAGAACGATGATGAGGAAATCAACGTTGAAAAAAAAACTTGGACTTATATATAGGATCTTAAATTACATGAACATAATAGTTTCTTGCCCTTTTCAATGTCAAAAAGCAACATCTAGCTCCCATCAAATTATGCAACTGATTTTATTATTTAACAATAATAAAAGAAGAACACTAGTCAAGTTTGCAACAGTATTTTCATTACGCCATGGTCATGCAAGGATATCAAAATATACACATTTCCTCTTAAGTTAACACTTAAGCTGCTTAGTTGCACCTTTAATCTTATGGAATATATTCTCCGGTAGTATTAATTTGTCAAACTTTCGCAAAGTAGATGCCATGCACGACTATGCATTTTATTGATATATATTAATCGTTCATATTACTGCTCATAAACCAAGTGAATGTTCCATAACAAAGGTGAAATATGTTATTAGAAAATGTGTCCAGTTGATTATAATAAACTTTGTTAAGTCTTTCTTAGATTTGAAGTAGGTATCATATCTTTAATTAGGCACCTCCTTGGAAAGAATATTAGGTGTTTTTACTCAAGAAAGAATGCTAGAAATAATGTGAATAATCTTGAATATAACAAGGAAATAATTATATATGACCAATGATTAATATTCTTGTTAGAGATGGAATATTTACAAGATTTTTTTTAGAAACCTATGAAATATATTAAAACGGTCAATACCTCCTAACCAACACAAGTTGTTTGAAAAAGAAATTAAAGTATCAAGATACACAACCTGATAACTTTGTTAAAAAAAAAAACCCTGAGAACCAAGCTAATAAGAAGACAAACAAAAAACTCAAAATTAGGTAACAAATTTTTTGCTTTCAACCATAAGGTTAAAAAAATTAACTTTATCAACAACTATATTTTATAAGAAATTTATATCTAACTATGACTCGCATTATGCCTTCAATGGAAATTGATTAAGGTGGCTCATTTTTTTTTTATGTACAAATGTTAAATTTAAAAAGTTATACAAAAATTCCTTAAAAAAAAAAAGTTATACAAAAATGAATACTGCCAATATAGTTATAATTAGGGTGATTTTATTTTTGACTAACATATTATTTTATTGTAATCATATACATATATGTAGAAATTTTAGTGGCACCCATATAGAATCACATATATAAATTTCCGTACAAAAATAGAAAAACGTGTATATTCATGCATGCGATACGGTCAATACTCAATACTAATAATAAAAGTAGTTAGATCAGAATCATTGAGTAAAATTCATATTCGAGATTAGACTCTTCATTATTATTTTTATAATGGCAAAAGAATAAAACAAAACTTGTATATCTCATTTGATTAGTTTTGGACCAGGTAGCATGAACTGCATGGTTACAACATTAATGAAGTCAAGGTACTTTCAACATAATGTGAGTGCAATAGGCTCAACTAAGTTAAACTTTGTACTTCATGTTGTTTCAATTACAATAAACCTTTCACTTTTAAGTGTATTAAATAAATTATGAATATAAAAAGAGAGATACTACTCATGCCCCCAAAAAGTTCGAGTCACACCCCAAAATGACTAATATTATCCTCTAAATTATGTAAACTCAGTTTACGTAGTTAATGTAAACTCAGTTTACATAAGTTAAGTAAAAAGTTTACGTGTGTATGTATAAGTTTGTTCACGCACACTCTACATAAGTTGTACATACGTAAACTTAATTTACTATAACCTCTCATAGTAAGTAATTGTACACGTAAACTGAATTTACATTAATCTCTCATAATGAGTAATTGTACATATGCAAATAGAGTTTACACTAACCTCTCATAGTGTAATTGTACATACGTAAACTGAATTTACACTAACATCTCATAGTGAGTAATTGTACATACATAAACTGAATTTACACTAACCTCTCATAGTGTAATTTTACATACGTAAATTGAATTTACACTAACCTCTTATACTAAGTAATTGTACATAACCTCTCGTAGTGTAATTGAACATACGTAAACTGAACTTACAGTAACCTCTTATAGTGAGTAATTGTCATAACCTCTCATTGTGAAATTGTACATACGTAAACTGAATTTACACTAACCTCTCATAGTGAGTAATTGTACATAAGTAAACTTAATTTACACTAACCTCTCACAATGAGTAATAGTGCCTAAGTAAAATCAAATTAAATTTATCATAATAATTTATACATAATCTTAAATAACGTCTAAATTCACATCTATCGAAATAATACCTACTTAATCTAAATTCATGTCTACCTTATATCACCCACACTAGTAATCTCATAACAAAACAAGAAAACACACAAGGAACAAGAAATAAATAGAAACTCTTCGATAATGAAATCCATGAAATTCACTAATCTTTATGAATAAAGTACCGATTAATGAAAAAAATGTTGATTCAATTTTTAATCTTGGTTTCACAACTATGGTGGTTTGTGGGTGAAAGGGGTTGAATGTTCAGAATGATCATGAAAAATGGGTTTTTAGAATTTGAAGATTGCTTTTCTAACATAGAAAACATCACAATGACACAAGAAAATTACCCATAAGCCCCCAGCGGTAGTTAACTATCGTTGAGAAAGCCGGCAGCAGTTAACTGCCGCTGGTGCCAGCGGTAGTTAACTGTCGTTGCTTTCTGTTCTAAAAATTACATTTTGCGTTTTTAACTGCCAAAACTCCATTGTTGCGTTTTTTTCTTCCATAGCTGCGAATTTCACAAAGCATAAGCCATTCCAAATCTAACGTGAATTCGAATAAAAATTGCGTAATGTTAAATAAATTCGAAAAGTGAATAAATAAATTATTATTCCATTCCATATCATAACTTATATAGCTGATTTTCAATGTAATACATGTTCCTAACTTATACAGACGACTCATTACATTACATTCGGAAATATGCCTTCCAACTACAACAATTATCTTACCTCTGAATGGGGTAAATTCAAACTCGCTAAGCAGCAGAACTCCAACATTCGTCCGACATTTCTACTGTTCCATTCGAAGATTAAATTCCTGTCAGGCTTGGTTTAAATGGCGGTATTCAAGTGTCAAAAGAATGAGGTTCATTCCTTGACACTTCAATACCTTCATTTAAACTAGCCTAACAAGAATTTAATCTTTTGAAAGGAACAATAGAAATGCCGGACGAATGCTTGAGTCCTGTCGTTTAACAAGTTTAAATTACCCCATCCAGAGGAAGACAATTGTTGTAGTTGGAAGGTGCATTTCCCTACCTAATCATGATCTTCTGGCGGAATCAGACACTTGATAATATCTTCAGTTGACCTCAGCAACGTTACCCGCATATCTATCCATTGGAACATGTTGTGCTCCCAAAACATGCTCTTCACGTTTTCGTCGTTCGTTAATTCCACCCAAGTGAATGATACTCTCCCCTCGTCAAGCGTTGGACGTTTATACCGAACGTATTTTACCCTCCTTGTGTCTCTGGGGTTGACTCCTTGGTTGAATTCATTAAGTTGATCCTTGAGACCGATTAACGTTACATCAAGGCACTGAACCTTTAACCTTTGAGGTTCTCCGCCGTTGACTTGTGCATGAACGTCGATCCACCCGACCATTGTTTCAAATCTACACAATTAAAAATTAAAAATAATCAATGAAAAACTCATTCAAACACTTGTAGTGAAAATTTTACATAAACCCTAAAAATCTGAAATAAACCCTAAAAAATTTATAAAATTCGAAAAAAAATATAAATTTAAGCAATATAACTCCATTATAACAAGTATTCATAATATTTGTTAATAGCATTTCAGATCTACAACATAACTATATTAAAAAAAAAATTCAAAATTTACAAATTAAACTACAACTAAAATTATAAACATATATACTAACTAAAATTTATCACAATAGCATAAGTGATAACTTACTTGTGATTTAGTGGAAAAAAATTGGATGATTTGGTAGAGTTTTTTTTAGAGAGAGAATGAAAATTTTGAATTTTTATAGAGAGGAGGGTGGATGATAGAGTGGATGGAAGCTGAGTTCTGCCTTGAATATGTTACGAACACAACAACAGTTAACTATCGCTGACACCAAGGCAGTTACATGCTGTCGGTTTTCTCAATGGTTGTTAACTATAGCTGGGGGCCTTGGGTAATTTTCTTGTGTCATTGCGATGTTTTCTATGTGAGAAAAACAATTTTCTTTTTATTATTAGGTCATGTAATTTACAAGTAGGTCATGTTAAGGAAGTCCAAGTCTTGAATTGAGTCATTATCATTGAATAATAACGCGGTTTACCCCGCTCCACTCTATATGTCGACCACGACGATAGTCGAAAGCACGTGCGACGCAAATCCAGTACGCGTTTCAAAGTCAGAGAACGATAAAAGTGTAGTCTTGTCTTCATTTTGCACCGTTTTCTTCATCCTCTCAAACACACACCCTAGTTTCGACGCCGTTACGCTTCTTCTGATATGTCGGTTAGTTCTCATCTCATAAACCCATAAATCTTGCTCCTCCTAGATCCGTCTTACTCTTCTTATCTCAGACTGTTTGGTATAGCTTATAAAAACAGTTCATAAGCTGTTTTTACACCTTATTTGCATAAGTTCTACAACATAGCTTATGAAGAAAAGTCAAAAACAATTTAATATCGTTTGTTATATTAATAGCTTATACTTGAGTGATTATCATCATACACGCTTACGCTGTAAGCTGCAAATTTGGTGGAATCGGATAGAATCGCCCCCGGTCTCTGTTAATTGTTAGGTTGAAACCTTTCTGCGATTATGCTTATTAATAAATATAACTATAAATGTGATTTGAGGTTTTAATTATCTTACTTATGTGCTATGCTTACGAAGTTAAATTTACACAAGTATTTTAAGTGATTTAAGGTTTTCTTTACTGTACTAATGCTATTTTACATGCGTATATACGAGTTTACTAATTTTATATAATCTTACGATTACTGTTACAATTCCACGATTTACGATTTTACTTAAAATACCTGATACTGGCTGATCAAGTTAGGGATCGTTATGGTTTGTTTTAGATCATTATATGTTTAAAATTGTTGTTTTCAGCGTCCGGCTTTTGGGTTAAGGTGTCCTCCTTTCCTGTCTCCTTTGTCATTTATTGCTTTCTTAAACTACTTCTTTTGTCAATATAATCTTGCAAATTTTTAACTTTCTTGCATCCCTTTTTTTGATATTGCATTTAAATTTTAATACAAATAGTAGTTATAAGGAGCAATTATAAACATTAAAAAAAAATGCAATGAGTGGATTGACAGGCTTGATAGAATTTGTAGTATCTATTAATTCTTATGTAAAGGGGTAGCCTTGGCGGAACCGTTGAAGTTGTTGTCATGTGACTGAAACGTCACGGGTTCAAGTCATGGAAACAACCTCTTGTGTAAAAAACAGGGTAAAGCTGCTTACAATACACCAAATGTTGGGACCCCTTCTTGCACCCTGCGTATGCGGGAGCTTTAGTGCACCGGGTTGCCCTATTCTTAATTCTTATGTAACTTTGTCTTGTATTATTACTTTTAGTCATAGGAGACTAGGTGACACCGCAAGGGAAGTTCCCATTCTTAGTGAGTATCGATCTGTAGAAGTATGCTGAGTTTGTTCTTAAGTGTTAGATATCAGAGCACAAGAGTGTATGATGCAGATATGGGTTCTCCACAAGGTTTTAAACGTTCAGTGTTACATGTATTTTATTTGCAGGTCAAAACTATAAAAGTCGGTAATGTTTCCTTGGGAGCATCTGAACAAGACCTAAAGGAGTTCTTTTCATTTTCCGGTGACATTGAATATGTTGAAATGCAAAGGTCAGTAAGTTGCTGTGCTTGGTAGTCGACTATTTTTAAGAGTGCTCCCATTATTAAGTTTTATTATACAATCATATGTTTATATATTAAATTATTAATGCAGCTACGATGAACGATCTCAAATTGCCTTTGTTACTTTCAAGGATCCACAAGGTGCCGAGACGGCAGTACTACTATCGGTAATCTTCCTGACATTAATCATCAGTTAATATGTGTATCACGCATGGTTGTTTATGAAATAGTTAAATATTTTAAGCATCCAATCAATTTGTCTTGGATTGTCATCCAAAGAATCATATATTCATTACTGAGATTTCAGGGCTTAGAACTACATGATTGTGTGTCATTATCCTAAAAAAGGCATTGCCTTGTGTTGACTTGTTTAGCTTTTTGGCTAGATAATGCAGCATAAGGGAATCTCGTAGAAAACTGATATTTATTTGAGGATCTTGTGCTACATGTTTAGAAACTCTTACCTGAGGGGGTTTCATAAGTCTTTTTATTGGCTGTATTGTTTTCACCCCTGCCTTATTTGTGATAAGTATCCTCCATTTCTCAAAAGGCGTTTCTCGCGTAATTGGTCATACTTGTTAGTTAATCTTCAAAATTCATCTGTATCTCCATCTCAGCTTGTCACATTGTATCTCGCGTTCGATATCTTTATTTTTAATTTTTCAAACAATTTGAGTTATTTTGTTGTTGATGACAAACAATCATGCAATCCTTTGCTTGTTTAGTTTGGACCTTAGAGGCTGCATATATGTCTCAGCTACTTTCTTAGGCAGTTAGGAATATATGACATATTTCCTATTCATTTCACACAAACAAGTTTAGTGTTATGAAAGAAAGGGGTTTTGGTAATTATTTTGATGTCACTGTTAGTTCATATTGTGCATCCTCTGTTTCATTTTGTCAACACCAAGGGTTTCATTGTAGATTCCCTATCTAAAATTCTGAGATTTTGTCTTTGTTGAGTGTAAACATCAGGTTTGGAATCATTTTGAAGCTTCAAAATAAGAACTGACATTATTGTTTGTCATGAACCAACTATCCCAAAAACTTAATCTATTGGGTGAAGACACACAAATGGTTATATTATATGTCTGATTCATGGGGTTCCCTTGCCCACTAACGTAAGAGCCCTTTGGTCTGGAAGCGTAGACACAGGCCCACCCTACTTTGTGCTGAACAATAGCTCTTATTTAGACTATTAGAGGAAACAGAGATTGAACTCTAGACCAAATGGTCAATGTGTTACGTACTCAGAATTGAGAATAATAAAATAGGGTGACAGATAAAAATATTCAATCATTAATCTGTTATTGAAGAATGAAGTTGATCCATAAAGAAAGAATTCTCCAGCAAGGGTTTGCCTTTTCATACAATGTTACGCTCCCTAAAGACCCTCTTTCTATCATTATTCTCCCTATTATTTGTTCTATTTTGATAGAAACTGGTACCAATAGGATATATAACTGAATAACAACTGTATCACTGTATATTCTCGGAGGATAGGTTCCCAAATCAGAGATAAAACACACAACAGAATTGAAAAGTTCCACAGGAAAGTGCAGTAGACATGGTTCCTACCAAGTTTCAAGAGCTTGATTCTTGCCTTCCCAATCAACCACTTAATAACTTCTACACAACTGATTATGACTTGCCCTTTTCCTTTTTATTCTTGCTAACCACACACATAATTGACAAACATAGCTGCCACAAAAACTAACTAAAACTGACTTTGGTCAGTATTGGCCTTCTCGGCCTTTGTCTCTCCTCCTATAGCCAATCTTTTATGAGAGGTCTAACATCTTCTCCTCTTAATATAGAGGCTTTGATGCCATGTCGTGAATTAGCTATCCCAAAAGCTTAAGCTATTGACTGAAAACACTTTGAATGTGTTTATATCTAACACTATTTTCCGGCAATTTTATTGGATATGCATCTCTGCCTATTTGGTATACTTAGTTGGTTACATGTTCAGAGAAAAGAGAAGACTGTGCTGTTAGGCAGTCAATAGTCAATATGAAATGTTGCTTAATCTTTATGTTATGGATTATCAAGTTGATCTTTTGGGATATGCATGTTGTATTGATTCATGTGATGTCTGATGCTGGAAAACGTACCCTTCACTGCTTTAAGATAAAATTTATTTTTGCTACTAGAACTAGAAGAATGGGAAGTTTCAATCATTCAATTTCAGATTTAATATAAATTGAAGGGGAGTTCGAAAGAGTTTATATATGCTAGCTTACTGATGTTAATTTGTGCTTGGTTTGCATAGGATCCTAGACACGAGTTGTCTTATTTTTGGGTTTGTTTAGTAGCAAATTGAAAAGAATAGCCTTTGGAAGTATGATATGTTGCCTAAGTGCTTCTACTTTGGGATGTGTCTGATTTATCATTTTATTTGGGTAGTATATTTAAAATTTTATCATTGGTCATACTATGAGTTTGTAACATTGCTATGTTGGTAAACTTATTCTGGTCCAACGATGTATGCAACCTCTCATAGATATCAGTGACATAAATTGCTATAAATTTGATCCTTAAAATAGGATCAAATTGATCCTGGAAGGATGAAACTGGCAGCGTTATTAATAATACTAATCATTGAAGGACTATTTTGATATCACTGCTAAATGGAGAAGCAATTTGATGCATGTATATTTTTGGAGAACCAAATTAAGTGTCTTGTTTCTTTAATGTAGGAATTTATATAGCCAGCAATTATATATATATAAAATCTAACCAAATTTTTCAACATATCAGGGGGCAACAATAGTTGACTTGTCAGTTAACATAACTCTGGATCCAGATTACAAACTTCCACCTGCTGCTTTGGCATCATCTGTAAGCCTCGTAAAGACCCTCTAGTTAATGTGCTCAAGGGTATGTTTGGATAAGTGGTATAATATGGAATATAACGAAATAAGATAACATTCAAATTTTAAAATCTAATGAACTCATTTCATCCTATTGGGCTATTCCACCTTATATCACCATTCCAAACATACCATTAACTAGGATATTCATTTCATCCTATTCGGCTATTCCACCTTATATCACCATTCCAAACACACCATTAACTAGGATATTTTTGCCTATAACAAATGTGTAATATTTTTCAGGCCGCTGAGGGTAAAACTCCTGGTGGTGCCGACTCTGCTTTACGGAAGGCAGAGGATGTGGTCACCAGCATGCTTGCGAAGGGATTTATCTTAGGGAAAGATGCTGTGAACAAAGCAAAGGGTTTTGATGAGAAGCACCAGTTGAGTTCAACAGCCTCGGCGAAAGTTACATCTTTTGACCAAAAACTTGGTCTTAGTGAGAAATTAACTGCTGGTGCATCAGTTGTGAGTGGTAGAGTTAAAGAAGTGGATCAAAAGTTTCAGGTTTCAGAAAAAACCAAATCAGCATTTGCAGCTGCTGAACAGAAAGTCAGTACCGCAGGGTCTGCTATAATGAAGAATCGCTATATACTCACTGGCACTACCTGGGTAACTGGTGCTTTTAGTAAGGTTGCTAAGGCAGCTGGGGATGTAGGACAGAAAACAAAAGAGAAAGTGGAAAATGCAGAAGTGGAACAGAATCGTAAAGTTGAAGACCAGTATGCGCAGGTCCTTTCGGAGTCCCCAAAAGCAGCAGCAACAAGTGAACTGCACTCTTCCAAGCCTGCACCTGCTCAGGGTTTGATCCTTTGATTTACTTCTTGTACATACCTTTTTGAAACTCCTGCAAATTGTTTCAGTGTGAGAACAGCTTTGACAGATTTTACCAGTTACTTGGACAAGTTTGCAGCTATTTGATTCACTTTTATAAGCAAATAGAAACTGAATTTCCAAAGTTGGAAATTATATGCTTGTTGTCTTTTCCCATTCTGCTTATGGAGAAAAATCTAGGGAATGGAATTTTTTCAGTATACATTTTTGTTGTTGAAAATTATTTTTTAAGACAAGGGTGGAAAATGAAGGATTATCATGAGATCCCGCTAAATCATGTCTATAGTGAATTTACTTTTTGTTATAATAAAATTTGATTAAGTTATTTTTTAATATAAAATAAAAATAAGTTTCAATGAAAAAAGTTGAATCTTCCTTTTTTTTTTTGAGAGAAAAAGTTGAACCATCCTTCTTATTATATAAAAGAAAAAAGTGATATCTTAATTCAAGTTTTCATACGATGGCCGCACTCGTGATTGGTTGTAGTTTTGAAGAAACATCCAAATAATTTCACCATGTAAATGTAAATAATTGTGAAAAAAATGTTAGGATGTACTGTAACAAAATCACATGAAATGTCATTGGCTTTATGTAAAGTTTTATACTTTTCAATGCATAGTCATCAACCTTTTGTTATATTATGCGGATTCCACATAAGTTTAGCAATATTCATTTACAAAGTACGTTGAATGAGTGTGTTAGAAAACATGTTACAATTATAAGTAGATAAAGATTAGAGCCAATTGTGTGAAGGAACGTCACATGAGGTTTACATTGCATATGCTTCAAAATTTCAACGATGACCAACATCACCATCATATTGTAAGAAAAAAAGGAAAAAAGAATCACTATCTTTAAGAGCGTGTTTGGTTCTACGTTGCCATGAGAAATCTTGGTTCCAAATGTATGTTTTACAAGATATTTATGAAAGCTACAAAATATAGCTTATGCGCTAGCATGATATTTCATCATAATTTCATAGAAATGCATCACGGATCCAAACATCAGATAAGTAGAAGTTCATGGTCCTCCATGTTCTTTTTATTGCGACAAATTGTCTAATGTGATCATGGTTGATTTGACAAAAAGAATTGAACATGATAAGTTTTAAGGTCAAGTACTAACTTCAGAAGAGAGACACTGTTGTTAGAGTTTCAAAGATTTTTAAACACATCGTACACGATATACTTATCCGTTGTTACACTAAAATCCAAAAGTATGATTGTTTAATGTTGTGATACAATATTTCAGTTTTTATTACCTTTTCTCCTCTTCCACACCCCAAAACTTATCATGTTCTCTTCTTTACACTTTAGAAAATGCTCTCCCACACCTCAAAATGACCAAAATACTCCCAATGACAAACTGAATGTTAAGGAGCGAACGATAGTTAACTGTTGTTGGAGGGGTATTGAAGGTCATTTTAGATGTGGGAGAGCAATTTTTAAAGTGGGAAGAAAAATCTTCATGAAGAGAATGTGATCCTTGACAGCGATCGAAGTGGGCCTTAAGCCCATAGGTTTTCCATAAAAGAACTCAACGGTTGAGATGAAATATAAAGAAAAATCAACGGCGACAGCGAAACCACGAAAAACATGAAGAAAAAATTGATCGAGAAAACGTGACTGCGATCGCGAATTGTGGCGGCTTAAGAAATGAAAAGAAACTTGTGCAACAATGCAAGACTGAATAAATCTCAGTTAAGAGAAGTATATAACATTAAATATTAAAGTGCTAATAAGAAAATAGAGAGAGGTGTATTAGAAACTCTGCGATCATGGTGTTGTGGGAGATTGCACTTGGAACTGCTTATTTTTTGGGTCTAAAGCGAACTTACAGACACTCTCTAAGGATTCAACGTAGGCTCATTACCCGTAATCACCCTCAAACCCGTCAATTTCTTCATCGGTATTTACTCTTCTCCTTTTCAATTTTATTTAATTTTTTCACTTTCTTCTTTTCTGTCATAAGCTATAAGCCAATTGAGCGAAAGTAAAATATGCTTATCAGCTAAGCTATAAGCTAGAAAAAATTAATTGCGGTTACTCTACAACACTTATAGCTTATGAGCATTTGTAATTTAGTAATTATCTCCTAAGATCACCTGTGAGCATTAGTTTTTGCAAATATAATGAACGCACAAGAATCCTGATCATTGAACATGGATTTTTAGTTTTCTGTGACTTAAGAATTTTTGGATGTCATGATTCTTTGATCTTCTCCTTTCACGTTTTTCTCTTATTTGCTTTTGGAAGATGAAATGATCATATATTGATTTGTTTGGGTTATTAGGCATAGTTTGACATAACACAATTTCATTATCTGTCTTCATGTTTTGGCACTTACCAGAAGAACACGTTCTGTTTTTGATGTGGCAATCAAAGTTCATCAGAAAATTCAAGAAAGGGACACAGAAGTGGGTCGGAATCTCGGAAACCTAATGCTGCGATGGCTTAATAAAATGAAACCGTCAGCTCAGGTTCTTGGTGGATCACCCACCAATGGTGCTAGCTCAAGCGTAATGACAAAGCTTCCAGCTGGCTCCTCCATCCTCAAAAGACCTAGTTACTATGCTTTATTCAAGAGGGGATCGAATAAGCGGTTATTTACGCCATCATCAAGTATATGGCCAAAGCCTTTCCCCACCATTGCAAGTATTTTGCGACCACCAAATCCTGCTGGGATGACCACTCATTATCGGAACCTCAGTTACTATCCTCCTGATGCTTTTCGATCAAACCACAACGCTCGTTGGTCAGGCGGTGTTATTAGGAAGGACATCCTGCAATGGTTGATGCTGCAAAACTAAGGACCAGTTTATTATCCACAAAGAGAAACAGTGACTTAAGACATAAGTATTGCAGGTGCTGGAAAAACATTGTTGGTGCCAGAAGCTCTTCATATTAATTTCACCATTCAAAGAATTCATTTATTTTTTTTTCGTTTAGTTTCTTTGGAATTTGCTTAGTCTGTTGAGCTTCCTTGAGGAGAATGAATTGTGGAACATTTGTTTGTAGTTTTTGGTTAAAAGAACTAGCTATTGGTATATAGCAGATATTCATCCTGTTGAATAATAATAATAATGAGCATTTTGTATTTTTGTTTTTGTTTCTGTTTCTTTCAAATAAATAGCGTGATTGAAGCTTCTTTAGCTTGTGTAACTTGTAGATTGATTGGTTGATGCATCCTTTGGATCGGTCATATGGAGGCAAAAGAATCACTATTACTTTTTCCACCTATCTGCTTCTCGCCCGGCCTATATTTTCCCCAAAAAACTATTTTTTCGGAATTATCTAATCTGAACTTCTTTACGAGGAATTTCAGATTAAATAATCTGAAAACTTGTTTGTTCAGATTATAAATTAGATGACATATATTATTAAGATGACATAATTGAAAATGACAAAAAATAAAATAAGGGTAAAGAGACAGACATGATAAAAATTCTCATTTTATTAATTGATGAATACTTTCGTGGTACATTTACATTAACATAATGCTTATTACAACAAGTTATTAGATACCTAAAGTTAAATCTCTGGTTGAAGAAGATGGAGGGTAAAAGAGGGAAGGGAAAAGTTTGTTTCCTCTCGAACATTAAGAATTAAGAACAGGGGTAAAACTAAATTTGTCGGGAGAACGCCTTACATCCAAACAAAAGGTGCCAATTTGCAAAGTGAGACATTGCCCTCTGATCATTCGTACTATCCCTATAAAATAAAAGAGACCTCTGTATGAAACATCAACGGTGGAACATTGTAGAAGAAATTTAAAAAAGAAAAGGAGAGAATGTGAGATGGAATGAGATCTTGTGAAGGATGAGTAGGTATTTATAAGGGGAATTTGTGAAGAATGGGTGCATAGAGTATAACTGTTATTAAGTTTGGGTCAAAAAACACAGTTAAGTCTTGTTAGCTAGTCACGTTTTGCTGACCAACCAAAAACATATGTTCAACGAGTCAGTCTTGCTGAGCAAGCCACTGTTCACACTCAGATGATTAAAATTATCCGACAAGGACATCTATTTCATTTGGAGCATTAACAGCTGATATTTGATTTGTTTAACTTTGCAAATGAGCTATATCTTGAGGATCAAGATGAGACAATAATATTTCCTTTCAAATAATTTATTTGAACTTCAGGTTCACATTTTTCAGCTGCTTATCATCTCCCCCTAATATTGGGAAAACTAATCCATCAATTGATAATCAACCTACTGGGCTGTAAATAAGTTGCCTCAACACAACTAATGATAGATGGAGATTCATATCAAATATATTTTCCCAATATTCTTTCAAGATTTATCTTAGTGCATTATATTGGAGCAATTATGATATACACAACATATCCAAAATCCACTTAGATGAGAAATGTTAGGTTGTTAACCTAAAACCAATGATAGATTAAATGGGGGACATATATATATAGTAATGTGTTGGCATGATGCAAATCAATATCTCAATACAAGATTATTTATTCCCAAAATAGAGTTTATAAGACATGGTCTCTAACCAAACTAGAGTTTATAAGGTATAGCCTGATAAGTATCAATCATATAGTTAACTTTAGACGTTTAAAGAATGGATCTTCAAGTCCATTTTTATGAGCATATGCTATCAGTTGTTCAATATCAATTGGCAAATGATACTTATCAAATGCTTTCTGAAAATAAACTCTTCTATATATCTATTTTTTTAACTAGTTTCTGCATCATAATAGATCCGGGATAACCCAACCGGTCTTGCCAACAATTTGTAAACTTCTGGTTTACAATAATATGTGCTTCAATTGCACTAATAATATAACATGTAAACTTCAGGTTTACAATAATATGTGTTTCCATTGCACCAATTATAAAAGTCAAATATGCAAAGACGTGAGATAAATGACAATACCTCTAATTTATGTCTTGTGAGAACTCATTAGTAGTAAATTTCATAATCATCATAATTCATAATTTATCATCTTAACTTGTATCACATAGATGTATATCAATTCTTGTTATTATTTTCTCAATTTCGTTACTTCAGGAGTATATTCAAGGGGCAAAAATAGTTTTTTTTCTTTCCGTCCAACTTATAATACTTAGATCAAATAGATCTTATATATTTCAATTGTGAACAAAGATCTAGTTCTTCGAGAACTCATCCACAAACCTCTATCGACAATGACAAAGGAAAATCACAATATTTTTATTTTGCAATCTTTCACGAATTCTTAATGTTAAATTATTAGTTCTTCTAGAACCATATCTTAAATCTTCATAAATAATGATAAAAAAATAATAAAAAAATCATTCTTTGAGCAATCCTTCAGGGATGCTTTAATATTAAATGAGATGCTTTAATATTAAATTTTAGTTCTTCTCTCAAATTTTCATAAAGAATGATCGAGAAAACTCCTTGCTTGAACGATCCTTCAAAGATTCTTTAATATTACAAGAAAATCAGTTCTTCACGAACTATATTACTAGAATTTTTTTCCGAAATATCAAGAGCCTCAAAATCAAGTTTTGTAAGGCTCGATATAACGATTACTATAATAAAAGTTTAAACAAGTTAGGTAATATAAAAAGTAATTGGATAAAATTGGAGTTAATCATTTCTAACTCGGCCTCAATCGAAGAATATAGAAAAAAATATGTCAGATACAACATTTCCAAACAAGCAAAAAAGGTGGGAAACATAGTTTTTCTGGTTGCATAATGATCAGCAACAATGCATGAAACAACACATAAAGTGTATCAATCTAGAATTCACTTAAAGAAAGTATAGTACTAGATGAAATCAAGTTTCATATGTATAATAATCTCAATGAAATGGATATGAGAAAGTATAGTACTACATGGTCAAAGTTAAGAAAGTATAACACTGTCATAAATTAATTTTTCTTTCTTTGAGAAAGTTAAGAACTAGCATAAAGTAATAGCTAAAACAATAGCTAGAAACTAAAAGTTGCAATTAATATAAAACTAAAAGAAAATTAAGAAACTACATAAAACAGTTTTAGAAGAAAACATACTAAAACAATAGAGAAAATTATCATAAAACTGTGACATAACAAGCTGAACTAACGGCTGTTTATTTGCATTTCCATGGACAGAAGACTATAAAAACTTCAAGGATTTGAGAGGGGAAAAAAAAATAAATTTGAACTACGGCATTTATAACTGTGACTCACAAATGTGAAACTGAAACTGTGACTCACAAATGTGAAACTGAAACTGTGACATTGTCATAAAATATATACATTACACCTTAGGACTTTGATGCAGTATACATATTTGGTGCAGTATACTATACATAGCGAACCCCACTTCATCATCTTGTATTAAACTAAACAGATATCAAGAGAGACATTATTAACTTTTATAAATGTTTGGATTAGCGGTAAATTTGACAAAATCGTGGTGACACCGTTAATTTGGCAAAACCACGGTGACACCGTGATTTTGTGAAGCTCCAAAGTATGGCTTTATTAAAATCAAATGACTCGCCATGATTCTATCAATCTTGCCACCAATCCAAACATTGCAATTTAAAATCTTGTGTTTTTAAAGAACAGAGAATTGATGAATCATTGAGATATCTAATCAACACGCCAACCAAATAATATTATTCACACTAAAACATTCGGGGCCAATTGCTTTATGAAATAACTCGTAATAGGAGAAGCAATTGCGGTCCAAAACAAACATATGATTTCAGAGCAATACCAAAACAGTAGAGAATCAATTTACCTCAAATTGTTAGAGCTTCGTGCTGATAACGTGTTAAGAAATAAAGTAAAAGCACAAGATCAAAGAAGAAGAGGAAGGAGAAGATAAAATCACTTTGTATTATTCTTTTCACAAGTGTGTTTTTGCAATACATGAGCCTATATATAGTACACAAGATGAGTAAGTGAGTGATCAAAGCAATTAAGATCCGCTTACTATTCACTTACTAAGGGAGAGTTATAGGAAGGTAGAAATGGGAGTTATAGGAAGGTGGAAGACTCAAAGATAGACATCCACTAAGTCATTATGTCATAACAACCACAATTTTTTTTAAGGAATCAAACCACGATTTTAATTCAAGTCGTAAAAAGAACGATATTAAAATGTAATAATAATTTTAATATACATAAAAAAGAGTTAAATAAGCTTTGGGTCTTTAAAAATATAGTCAAATTCATTTTTAGTCCTCATAAAAAAAAGTGAAATGTTTCGGTCCCTAAAAAAAATTTAAGAACATAGTTTAGTCACTGTTAAATTAAAATTTGTTTAATTATGTTTAAAATCTGAAACTTTTGAATGGTTTTTTACATATTTGTTTAGAACATTATACTAAGTTCCTCCATAAAAAATGAGCTCAAAATTTGATATTTGATTTTTAAGTCTAAAATTTTGCTACTTTTATCTTGAAATTTTGACGTAAAAGAGTTATAATTTTGAGTAAAAGAGTTGCTTATAATATTCTTAACATGTTTGTAAAAAAAAAACTTTCAAAAATTTAAAAGTTTAAGCATAACTACACAAATTTTAATTTTATAGGAATTAAAATTATGTGCTAAATTTTTTTATAATGACCAAAACATGTCACTTTTTTTTTTTTGAACAAACAAAAATGGTATATATAAGATCGGAAGCAGTTATCCCCACACAAGGCGTGCAAAAATGGGTAACCACTCAAACGTATTTACAAGGAATCGGTGCTATCCATAGCAAAGCACCGCCAAAATAAACAAACAGACAGAATTACAGGTGGACGCCCATACAATGGAGCGGTTTCTTCCACCAATCATGATAGCTATACATAAAAGTTGCCTGTATGGATTTTAACCATAAAAAAGATGTCAATTTAACCTTTTCAATGAGGGTTAAAGCCATCGAGGCCGTGTTATTAAACACACGATCATTTCGCTCCTTCCAAAGAACCCAAACCGTAGTAAACCAGATAATTCTGAAAAACAAAGTTGATGATCGATGCATACCAGGCATGTTAATAAATTGTGTGAAATGTTGAGTAATGTCAACCTGTGAGACTGAAGATATACCCAACCAAAGCCAAACCTACGACCATAGTAATCCGAAGATGTCACATCCCAAAAATAAATGATTTGCCGTCTCTTGCTTCCCACAACCAGCCACACAAGCCGAGTCTTCATGAGAAATAATCCTCCGCCGAATCAAATTATCCTTAGTTGGAAGTCTATTGCGGAGAAGGCGCCACACAAACACCGACACCTTAGAAGGACTAAAAACGAAATTAGATATCTTTATAGAGACCAAAAACTTATTTTACCCTATAAAAAATCATTAATATTCTTATATAACAAAGTTAACATTTGAGGTTTAAATAAATAATCTAAACATCACTATTCTCAAGTATAATAATTCAAATACCCTTTAAAAAAAAGTATAATAATGCAAATATATAAGTAAGAAATAATGAAACATAGGCAAAAGTTTGACAGTCCTATGCTCCCTTAAAAAAAAATTGATAGTCCTATACATTGTTAAAAAATTCTTTATTTTTTTGTTGGTAGTTACGTACGTGTGTTATTACTTTGAGATAAAACAAAGATATGTATATAACTAATCGCTGGAAAAGATAATTATACAATGAAAAAAATATAGCCTTTGGAAAAAAGTGTAATGCGGGAATCGAAGCAGGTCTTGTTTTTGCATAAGCTCCGTAATAAGCTTTTTGTTAAGCTTAAAATTTTGGCTTATTAAAATTTTACATAAGCAGCTTATAAAATTGTGGTAAGATATTTTTATTGATTTACCCAAACACTTTTAAAAAGGCTTATGTTAGTAGATAAGTTCATATAAGATCAGAATAAGCCAATCCAAACGGGGCCAAAATATAAAGTGAGTCGAGCTGTTTTTATAGAAGTAATATGCATAAGTTCTCTCAAACGGTCTTACAAGTGCTTTTGCCAGTAGGTTATAAGTTTAAATAAGGCAATCGAAACATGCTCATGGTGTTTTGTTATTTTATTGTTTATAAGCTAACAACAAAACAGTTGAGATGAAACGGAAAGTAGTGCTTAACGGAGACGATGAAGCCACAAAAAGACATGAAGAAAAATTGATAGACAAACGTCACTGCAATCACAAACTGTGGCGGCTGGAAAATGAAAACAAACTTGAGCAACAAGCTAAGGAAAATAACCTTGAATAAATCTGAGTTAAGAGGGAGTATATCCTAGTAGTTTATGAGGAAATGGATGTGTAATATTCTTTTGAAAGTGATAATTTGATGCATTTGTTGGTTTATGATTTCTATGACTTCAGAATCTTTGGGACGTCATGATTGTTAGATATTTTCCTTACCCCCTTTTCTCTCATTTGCTTTTGAAAGAAGAAATGATCATATACTGATTTGTTTGGGTTATTAGGCATAGTTTGACATAACACAATTTCATTATTTGTCTTTATGTTTTGGCACATAACATAAATACATTACGAATATTATACTCACATGGTAACAAATTTGTCTTCGATGCCTAGTTTCAAATTGTCCCAAAAGGGTACTTTACAAATTACAACTGTCTGAGTGCATTTTAATTTCCTTTTTAACAAAGCTTGATAAACAAATTAAGTATGGATATAGGAGATTAGAATTTAATGCTACACACGAAAATTTGAAAAAATAACAAGGAACGTAACCTTACTTCAGAAAGAATAGAGTTAAATAATTTATGGAAAATTATCCTACAAAGAATTTGACATTTGACTTTGTTGGTGGAATGAACTTTCACATAAATAATTGACGTCTTACTTCAAGGAAAAACCTTTGGAGGATAGACGTCTTACTTCAAGGAAAAACCTTTGACATTTGACTTTGTTGCTGGAATGGACTTTCACATAAATAATTGACGTCTTACTTCAAGGAAAAACCTTTGGAGGATAGACGTCTTACTTCAAGGAAAAACCTTTGACATTTGGCTTTATTGCTGGAATGGACTTTCACATAAATAATCTTTGAAAAGTTATCTTACAAAGTACATAAATAATGGATGAACGTCTTACTTCAAGGAAAAACCTTTGCGAAGCTTGCGCTGTACGAGGACATAATCGACAAACCTGCTCTAAAGCAACATGAAACCTTAATGTCCTGTTTATGAAAACAATATTTAAGTTTATTTAAACCTTTCTAGACTTCTGAATAGTTTTATGTTTGGTTTTCGACATTTTAAGGTTTATTTGCCTTATCCTTTGCTGCAACTCAAGCCCATCTTGCCGCACACATCGAACAACCGTAAGCTCAGACGCTAACCTACCAACACTCCCAGTGATTTTGACTAGGAAGGTTGGTAGAGCAAGTGAAGAAAATGCATGAGTCTTCCACATACTGCACCAAATAGAATTAAATAGAAGAATCATAAATCTTACCATATAAAACGGACAAAAAATACGCTCTTTAGTTACGAATAATAAAATACCATGAAATTGTGAATAGCACACCACCCGTCAAAATGCACCAAAATTTTGACAAATGGGGGTTGTATATTGAAAACATTAGTATTGTATATCATCTACGCCACTACATATATTTACTCTATTAATGGTGTAACAAGTGGTTCTATATACCAAAATTGTATTAGTTGTGGAAAAAAAACAAGATACACGAGGATTACATCGAAGTCACCGACTTGAGAATGACATGGTAACAATTATTTGTCCATATTATATTTTCAAAGTTATAAGAAGTTTATTTTCTACAACCTAAAAATGTTTATAATAATTTTCCTCCATAATTCCTCTAAACAATAATTTTTTTAATTTTATATATCACTTACAAATTCAACCAAAACCATAGACATAAAATATATAAACCATAATCAACCATTGACAGAATTATGCCATCCTGAAGTATTAAATATACCTCTAACAAAATAAAGATGTATTAAATCTAATCCAAATAAGAAAGACATTATTCCTTGAAATAAAATCAACCGATTCAGAACAAACTATAATAGTTCAAGAAGATTATATCTTAATTTCATAATTATTATAATTTAAGACAAAATCATATTTTCATTCATGCGTACCTTTTTCTCCATATTTAATCAAAGAAATCACACTCGTTGAAGATTTGTTTTGAACATTATAGAAACAAACAATAGAACAAATCATAATATGGAAGTTGTATGAGTGCAAGACCACATCAATGATTTCCATTCGATTAGTCCTGAGACAAAACAACAAAAGATTACTATACAAAAGAAGCAAATAACAGAAATATAGATACAATCAATGGCAGAATAATATGAATGCTCTTAGTTGAACATATTACATATATATAAATTTGATTTAAGTGAAATGAAATCACAAAGAATGTATCTCACTTACATATCGAAATCAACTCAATCATACAAATAATGTTTGTAAGCATATATATGAACGAAATAGAGAGGATTGGTGCAATCGCCGCCGATCGACAACCGTATTGTGAAAGTGAACCTAACAACATATTTATAAGGAGCTCATGGGAGGAGATGTTGGTATTAGGTTAAGTTTTTTTGGATTGGCCCAACACATATTGAGGCCCACCATAAATTATAAAATGAGGCCTTTTTATAATTAATAGTTATGTTTAAGTAATTTATTATATTTTATTACAAAAATAATTTCTCGGCATTTTAAGAACCATAGTAAGTTTGGTAAAATAATTCATCGTCATTCATTCAATTATTATAAATGACCATTGGAGGTTAGCTCTAGCCCAATAGGCTATACTCCCACAATGTTGCAAACCAAGGTTTGAATTCAAGCTGAGAGATGACCCATACTTATTGTCTGACACGTCTCAAAGAGATGAACCCATACTTACTGTTTAGAAACTTATTGTAAAAATAAACAACCATAATGATTCACGGACAACAACAAATTTATGTTCTATTTTTTTTATTCTCAGCCAAGACTAAATTATTGATTTTTTTAAGGGTTGAATGGTGTTTACACAATGCCATTCAAGCGAGATTATGTTTATGATGTAGCATATTTACGTATATCAAAAGTAAGTATTTATGTTATCGTCTCCACAGGGACTGGTGCGATATTCTAAGCCGTTCAACAATCAATATCGTTC
>Ga0315914_1003936_pt1 | contig 22332 bp, 15 predicted proteins | sample MpolenodulesMG_FD_203920 | JGI IMG/M metagenome (GOLD analysis project Ga0315914, IMG submission 203920) | Medicago polymorpha root nodule microbial communities from Los Angeles, California, United States - elongated nodules | ecosystem: Host-associated > Plants > Roots > Nodule | place: USA...
AGAAGACTTTCGGACTCAAATAACACTAACAAAAGTGTTTATATTTACCTCCCACCAAAAACAATAGTGTGGCTCGAACCCGAGACTTTCGGATAAAAGACTTGTTTTTTTACTCTTAAACCAAATCCTTAAAGTTTTTTTTTTCTTTTTTTTTTCTTATCATTGAACTACATATATATTCGAGAACCACTTTTACAATGTTAATCTCTCTTTTTCCTATAAGCCTGTGTTAATCTCATTGAAATAGCTTGGTAGTTTAAGGTAGAAGTAAAAGATGAAATTAAAGAGAAACTCGGTTTATTTTTTTACGTAGAATAGATAGGTTATGGACATGAAATTGACTGCACTTTATGGTCATTTTATTTTTATGAAAAGATCGATTTTGTGGTCCTTATTAGTTATCAGTCTAATGTCAATGATTTTGTAATCAGTTTTAGAAATACCCGAATGGACTATATAACATATTAGTCTGATAGTTCTGCCCTAATATGTTAAGACTTGTTTTGCAAAATGGAAATTTCAGTATAGTTTACTCCCGAAATTGATGTGTTTTGGGTTAGTGTTCAACACGTCTTATGACTAACTTTTGGTCATCCCAATGTCCAACTCTAGTTTTTTTGTTAAGTAGTGAGTGGTTAGGAGGTGAATGAGTAGGGTGTTCGGGATTTAAACTTCAATCTCTATATATAACAATACATTGTCTCTGCCAAGTGGATTTTGTTTACGAATGTCCAACTCTAATTCATTTTACTTTTTAGTCATAGTTCTATGGTGCATAAGTAAAGTATGTGTTGTATAATATACACATTTATTTATTTCTTAAAAAAAAATATATACACATTTATTTTTACTATTAGATCAACAATTTCCACATTAAAACAAATTACATGATGCAATATTATTTTATTAGTGCGCTATACAATTAGCTTATTTTTATTTAACACACATAAATATCAAAGTGTGCACGACTTTATAATAATATGCCCTATTCCTATTTCACTTGAAACGTGGAGCATGCATCGACTTTTCCAGGTTTAGAGAGAAGTCATGGTCGGGATAATCATCACATTTTATTTATAACTCATTCCTAATTGTTAATCCTATTATTTTTGTCGACCAAAATATTCAAGTTGAAATACATCTTAATATTAACCTCTTATTAATCAATGGTACATAATATTCACTTACACTCTAAAGAAAGTGAGTTGTTCATTTTAGAAAAACACCGGCACAAGGAGAAAACATTTCAAAGAATGGAGCAAGGATGGTCATCACTTACAAGCGTTGTGATGTTGTCGGACCCAAGAATCAAACGTGCATTACCTTTGTTCAAATCTTCCCTAGATAATGAAAGCAATTTTACCCAGCACTACCATTTTTAAAAACCGAAGAAGATTTCAAAATACACATCTAGAATAACAAATTGTTTATTGAGACTGCATTTTCTAAGTGATCTTGGGTGGAAAAAGTTCCTCCCTTTTATAATAATAGACCATAGCCTATCCATGCAAGTGTAACAGTGTGCCCAGTACCATTGTGACCTTCAAACATGTTAGTCGTACTAGAAGACGCATACTGTCAATCAACGATTCAGTAATACAATTAGAAATATACAAGGATAGAAACAAATTGCCACGAAAGACCCCCTTTCTCTTGAGTTGCAAGTTACTCAGTAAAATTGTTAAGGATAAATCAGACCATCAATATATGTGTTAAATGCCAACATAAGATCTCGCATCAGAGCCAAATCGAGACACAGCAGCTTTAACAAGAACAATTGCCATATGGAAATCTTTTCAACACATTTCTACTACGTTTTTCATACTTCAGAGAATAGCTGGTTAAATACCATAAAACATAAGTTTACAGCTAACTAACTGAGACAGAGAATAAAAGGGCTATCCTTCAACTTAAGTGTGTGAAAAACCAGGAATTGAAGAAGGATCAGCCACCCAACACCCTCTGAGTTGAACATCGTCTTCCCCATTGTGCTTAAATACAGGAATCTGATGTGAAAATCTGTCAACGTCTTCTCTTACGATTTCAATTATATTGGTCTTAGATCGCCGGATAATGGGAGGCTTGAAAATGGGCTGAGATCTGCTATGACGCACCAGAACAACAACTTGTATGCTCTTGTCACTGTCTGCTAATACTTCTACTATATGACACTCACTTCTGCCTCTTCCCTGGTTTGAAGAAGTGAGTTCGTAGTTCTGTTCCTTGTATAGAGCCCAAATCTCACCTTTTTTAGGGTAAATTTCATATATTCTATTACCTGTGGGCTCAACTTTTACTTGATGAGAGAATGCAGAGGGAGAGAGAATTTGGAGTTTGGCTTTTCTAATTTTGAAGGAACCACAGGATATTGTTTGCTTCAAACCTTTTGGTGACAAACAGGGTTCAAGTTCGGATACGTGCAGCCTAAAATTAGTGGAGGATTCAATCTTCTTGATTTGAACATAAACATCAGGAAAATTATCCCTACCACCATATATTGCCCATATCTGACCACACTGAAACATCTCCCTAGATTTTTCCTTATTGAAGTCATAATATGATCCCACAACTCTCAAATCTTTTTTCAAATGCGTGCTAGCACTTCCCACCAACTGAGAAAACACGGTTTCCTTAATATTATTGTTAGGGTTAGAATGATTATCAGTCAAGTTTTCAGTTGCACAATCGCTGGCACCTCCTACATCATTTTTCTTGCTTAAATCTCTAGGAGACCTTCGAACTGTCAATACATCTTCATGATAATTTCTCTTCCTGGGTTTCTTTGATGTCTTGAAATTCTCATTGGTCTGGCATGCGGCAGCTTCACTTCCCTCCGGTTGACTGCAGTCCCTGTGGCTACTGTTTTTGTCATCCTCTCTGGCCAAATAGTGACTAGTGCTTGCTTGACCATTGCCCATACTTTTTGTGTTTGACCTTAGTGAAACTCTTCTACTGATTTGTGGAACTCTTTCAGTACCATTACTCTCTCGTAACTTTGCTTTGAGAATGCTCTCATTCGACTTTTCATGTTCAGCTTTACACTTGGAAGGTTCCTGGAAAGAACTTCTTACATTGTTTAACTTCCCATTGTCCTTCATATCCCCACGATCACCAACTTGAAAAACACTCATAGGCAGGCCAGCAGGGTCAAGTTCAAACGATCCACTTGGAACGCCTTCCCTTTCTTTACCAGTCATCACAAATGAAGGAACCCGATGTGAAAACCTGTACAGCTCATTAGGTGGAATACAACATAAGCTAATTCCATTCTGCACAGTTTGCTGAAAGAGACTTACAAACCCTTTCACTTTGCTTAGATAACTAACTTTAACACCGTCACTCTCATCAAAATCAGATAGGACTTCCACAAATTCAAATTGATATTCTGAATTCTTTTCTGGTTCGGAACTCCATCCTATATCCCAATGTCTGAAAATTGCCCAAGTTTCACCCTTCATGGGATATACTAGATAAGAACCCCTACCACTCCCTTTTATGCAATGCACCTCGTGAGAGAACATAACAAGATCTCTAATTATCTGAGAATGACCGAGTCTGTACTTACCGCACGCAACAGGCAAACCTGCATCATGCCAATGAATTTCGTCTTTGCGAACTGGATTTGGTTCTAGCCAAGTATATTCCAGCCCGAAAGGGGAGTGCACCTTTTTGATGCGAGCATAGAATCTTGGCATACAATCAGTATTATCATAAACAGCCCAGTATTGACCAACAGCAAAACAATCCTTTTTCCTAACCTTCTCAAAATCACTGAATTCTGGATCAGGACAGCAAATAATATCGGGATTGGATGTCTCCTTTCTTTGTGGATTCAGTTGCTCAGTTTTCATTTTATTCCTTGAAACTGTTTTTTCAGGTTGGGCATCATCTTTATTTCTCATCTCTCCATTCTGACCAGCCACATCAGCAGTGAAACTAGTTGGACTTGTGTTATTATTGAACAACCCACCATTTGCAGGCACTTTTCTTTTATCCACTTTAGTGGTCTTATCTTGCCGTTGCCTTTTGGAGGCATTCTTAAACTCACAATCTCCAGCAGTTTCTGTGAATGAAACTTGCTGCTTTTTCTTTGAAGATCTCCTAGAGTGGACTCCAGAATCAAGTCCAGAAGGATCAACACCACTTTTTTGAACATCACTGTCTTTCATGCCATTGCCATTTCCATCCTTGTTATCGTGTCTTGAATCTGCTGATGCTGACTGCCTTGCTCTCTTACTTCCAACCTTTGTTGGGGTTTGTGATTGCTTGGCTTTGGATGTAGTACCATTGGAAGTTCCAGTACCAGCCTTCGTCACTCCTGCAGCTCCATTGCTATCTTTACTGTTTCGAACTTTAGAAGAGGCACCACCTCCAGCACTACATTTTGCCATAGGTACAGGACAAGACGGCACAAATTTGTCTGCCGGTCCTTTACCATAAGGTTTTCCACCATTAATTTTCGATGCTTCTTTTGGAGGCACATGGTTTGGAGGATCTTTATGACTGTTAAATGATGATGATGTATGTCCTGATGGTGCCGCCCAGAACCCAATATCATAAGCTTTAAAAAGTTTTGAACATTGTTGACAATGCAAGGTAGAATTTTCAACGGTTCTGTAGTACTCATACTTAGTATCACAATGTTGGCATAATGTCCAAAATGTTTGCGATGAATTCTGAGTGTGAGAGTGTGAATAAAAACTAGTATTGTAATTATTCCTATCTGCCTGATAGGGTGGACCCTGCGGTGCTGTAATTCCAACAAGACGGCTAATCTTCGCGTTATATAAAGAACGCTTTGTTTGGTCACTCAATACTCTGTTAGCATCCACAATCAACTTGAAAGCAGCCTCTGCCCCAGCAGATTTATTTTTATCAGGATGAAGTAGCAGTGCAAGCTTTTTATACTGCTTCTTTATTGTTGCTTCATCAGTAAATTTATCAGTCAGAAGAATTCCATACCAGTCCATATCAGATGTAGAGAGTTTGTTCTGTGCAGCACAGTGAACCTCACAGGCAGTAAGGATCTGTGTAATGTTCTGTATCTCAGGAAACAGTCTTTGAGCTTTCTTAGCAAACTTCAGCGCCCCTACAAAGTCACCACTTTCCATTCTATCTTCAGCAATTTGTTTCGCCTTCAGAGCATCATCCTTGTTGCACTCCATTGGTGAAGATGAAATCAAAACTCAATCAGTGTAGTTCCCTCACACAGTGCAACATTTCACCTGATTGACACAAGCAAAACCCCCCAATGAATCATTAAACAAGTACGTCATGAATAACTTGGATAAACAAAACTTTGAGTGTTTCTAGCATTAATTTTAGCGGAAGCAGGGATCTCAAAATTAAGCCTGTAATAAGATTTATTCCATGTTTGCGTCGATGTATTCTCAACCATAGTCCTATTAAAATACCAACAGCTGTGATTTTATGTAAAAACCATGTTGTTTGGATATTTTACTCTAAAATTAAGTTTGGTTGGAGAATCCCATTGATGTCAGATCATCCCATGCTTTTGCATTTAGATTCAATATTTTCAACTAAAATCATTTTCTATAAATAAAGGTATCGGAAACATAAATTACATTTGTTCAAACTCGCTAAAATCAATTTAACGAAATCAAGATCTATAATGTTAAACCAATTTAACGAAATCAAGATCTATAATGTTAAACCTTTAAATATTTACCCAGACAACCGCCCACCCACATTAGGAAAAGCAACAACACTTTTTTTTACTTGCTCATTATTTCTACCGACATAATTTTTTAATGGAAGCATCTTGCTTTTTCTATTGTTTTTTAGTTGTGATTTATAGCATATTTGATTTTAGAAAAAACTTATAATTATGAAGTTAAACAAGTTTACTTAAACGAAAAAAATTTCAACTGTATTTATTTTCATATAGCTTCCGATTTTGACCATGTAAAAATTATTCATATAGCACATGTATTGTTTTAAAGACGGAAAATGTTTATAAATATTAAACAAACAAGTACTTTAATGTCATTTTATATTTATTTATAAGTCAGTTCACTTCAACAACTGAAGTTACCAAACCCTTTAATTTCAATTAGCTAGCTTAAAGGCGTTCATTTTTGAATGGATAAGTATATTAGAACAGCCAAGAAGTCACAAAGAGTACAAGAAGTACTGAATGTAATACAACAAAGGAAAAGTACAAAAAAGATACAACAAATGTTACCAAAACTTATAGCTTAATATTGGTAAACAGAACCTTAGTCTAAAGTACAAATGTGACAACAACTTCACTAAGCATGCAATAGAATGGGAGACAAAGTCAGAACCTGTTTGGAATCAAAAATAATTTTTCTTTTATCTTTTTCATTTTCAATTATAAGTATATCACCTTGCATTCAAAAAATTGTAAAGCAAATAGCAGAACAAAAAATTGATTTCACTGTATCAGTTACAAATCTTCGAAAAGAGAAAACAAAATTAAAAATTAAAAATTCCCTCAAATCAAAATTTAAAAACACACGCAAAAGTAGATCCAAACATGCAATAAATATGACACAAAAAATTGAAAAATTGAACGAATTATATGAAAACCCAATGACCTAAAATCAAAATACAAACCCTAATTTAGCTCAAGAACTAAGGACAATAACAACTACTACGACAATAATAATTAAAATGATAATAATAAACGGTAATTCAGTAACAACACAGAATAATCTAAACCCTAATTTCAAAATGCAAAAACAAAATCGGCAAGAAAAAAAAAGTACGTAAAGAAACCCTAAATGAAGATCTAAAAAGGAAAGAAGAAGAGAAATTGATGGAACTTACTTGCAGTGCGGCTGCGAGGGTATTGTCTTCCTCCTTCTCTGCGTAGATTTCGCCACTTGAGTTTTTTTCTTCTTTGATTTATTCCTTTTTATTTCTTTGTATTTTTTGTCCCAAAAGCATGTATATGTATTTATATTTTTAATTATTTAATGTACTAAAGACAAACAGAAAAGCATTAAGCGGGAATTCAAAGCCACAAAAACAAACGCTTGAAAATTGAAATTTCCCCATTTCCCAATTCTGAGAAAATTCTACATAAAACTGTAATATGGGAAGAAGAAAAAAATGGAGTACACTCTCTGCTCGCTAATTTTTTTTATTTTTTTTAATTCTATATACTCCGGTCTTTATTATCGACCACATACATTATTTAATAAATTAATATAAAATGTTGATTTTTGTTTATATCAATATCAATGACTTTTTTTTTGAAAGATCAATATCAATGATTGAAGGGTGTATATTCTAAAATTTGTATTTTTCATATAAATTTTGCTTTTTAATTTCCTTTTTACTTCCTTAAGACCTTGACACAAGTTAGTATGATTCATTTGTGTCCCTTAGTTTATTTTCGAGTATATTTTTGAAGTATTAAATATTTGTTTTTTTTTAATGTATTATAGTACATGTAACTTTTAAATTTTTTAGGTATACTTGAATCCAACTCATTCCATGCATGAACGCTCTAAATGATGCGAAATCTACATGTGAAGTGAGCTAAAAAAAATTATAAATATTGCATAGTTGATTGGCATATGGATATACATGTTTTAGATAAATTTACTCGAATATGTGTTGAGATTATTTTGGAACAACCACCTGGAACTTATATTTTCTTCAAAGGATACAAGTTCTTTCTTAAGCATGAGGGTTTCCACTCCATTCGTTGTAGGTGAGGACGTTATGGTCACAAGAAAGAACTTTGTGGAACGGTGGTAACGATGAAAGGCGGGGAGGAGAAAAGCCATAATTAAGTCAGGGTAGAGAAGGCTTCTTTCACTTCTCCACAATTTAATTGTGTGAGCTTTAGCCACTAGGCTACTTGACAAAAAAAAAAAAAGGTTTCTTCACGAAAAATTGGGGTGGAGAAGGTCTGTGCATTGAATGGTATTCAAGTCTTTTAAAAAATATAACAGATTTTTACACATTAATATGTTTCTCAAATATTGTTTTATTATTTGTGATTTTTGTCCCAATCCAAGATTTTGGTATATATAGTATTTTATCTTCATATTTAAAATTGAAGCAAAATATCACCACTTATTGAGACAGAAAAGTTCACTTATATAAAGTGATAAAATTAAGGGCAAAATACAATTAAACCTAAAATATAAAACCCTATAAATAATTAATATAATCTTAAAAAAAATAAAAATCGCTCCCTTATTAGGGTTTTGTGTGGCTCTTAAGAAAATAATTAGTTTGGTTGATTTTAATGGCAAAATCAATATTCCACCCGTTTCTAGATACATGTCACAATTTTACAATGTGTGTTATACACATAACTTATTTTGACCATAATTTTAACTAATATATAAATACGAATATTAGCATGTAAGATGTTGTTCGATTTATCTCAATGAATATTTTAAAATATTAAATTTTTATCGTCAATATTTAATGATATTAATAACCAAAATTGCGTATTGTCAATTGTGAAGTGATTGACTATTATATGTATTTAAGAACGGAAGGAGTATCATTTACTAAAACACCATGACTAATTTTAGTTAATGGAATGATTAAGTGAGTGATCTCATTTCTCACATTTTGGTCTCTCTTGATTGTTGTTTTTTACTTTATTTGATGTGAAAATGTTTTTTATATTGAGAAGTAAAGTTGTTTTGTGTCAAGGGCAATGTGTGAGCTAAGGGTGGACAACGGGCGGCTACGGTCGATTTCGGATGAAAAATCTCATTCTGAAGCAAACCGCGGGTGACAAATTCCCACCCTTCTCCATCCGTTTAGTCTCAACAGTTTGGTCGGTGTCGGTTTTCGCGGTTTGTTGGATACGACAGGCGAGTTGAATCGGTTTAAACTTTAGTTCACAGTAAATCAGATCAATACATAGAATAACTCAGAGAAGAAGGCAAATGATAATGTTGAAGAGTAATAAAGTATGAGATCAAAAAGCCCACAAATTGTGAGGAGAGGTTGTGTATGAGAGAGAGGCCGTTGCTGAAGAAGAAAAAAAAGATTTCAACAAGACGGTGAGATCTAGAAGAGATTGCTTTGAAAGAAAAGAAACATAGAAAAGTATGTTGCAACTGTTACAATTAATCATGAATTCGAAACAGAGAGAAGTAAGCTGAGGTGAGAAATTAATCTGGGTTAGAGGTTACTGGTTTAGGTTAGACAGTTAAAGGGAAGGAGATGAAAAGGAAAGCATATACGATAGAAAGAGAAGGAAGAATCTAGAAACTTAGTATTTTGTTTGTTACAAGTGGATTGGGCCTTAAAATTAACATTGATATGTCTGGGTCGGTCGGTGTAGGGTACCGCTGGCCCATTAAAATTAAACCGAACCGACCCATGCTTAACCACCACAACCCATTTATATTCACCGTGAGACCCGTCACCCGTTTCAGCCTGACCCGAGTCGGTTTCTAATGGGCTGGGTAGCCCGGTTTCGGTCGGACACGAGAATGTTGTCCACCCCTAGTGTGAGCCTAGAGAGAAGGCCGTATGATGTGTGTCAACCAAATGGTCAAAATGTCAACTTATATTATACCCTGCACAAAACAAAAGATAATTGATATTTGAACTAATTTAACTTCTGTGACAACTCTCTCTCACACTCTCATTGTACTTTTATTGTCTAATAAGAAGAGAGGAAGAATGTTGTTACCAAAAGTTGTTTAAAATTGGTTGTTAAAATCTCAAAACAAAAAGAGAAATGATATCTGTGCAACCACTTTATTACAACTTTCTCTCTCATACTCACATTATATTCTTATTCTCTCTATTGTTTTGGACCAATGAAAAGAGAGCAAATGAAAGTTGTCATCAAAGTTGTATCAAATGGTTGTACATATATCACTACTCAAACAAAAATCTAAAAAATTTGTGTAGACACATGCTCACGGATCATGATTTGCTGAAGTCAGCAAAACCAGACGGTGACGCATGAATAGGGGAAAAACTAACTGAAATGAATCCTATTTCCATTTCCACATACTCTCTCCTACATGCATCCGTACCTATGACAATATGACCGATTGATTGACCGACTCTTAAACATTATTGTTGCTCAAGACATGAATACTAATCTCTGTAAATAGTTATAGAAAAATGTTAACCGATGTCCCCAGGACACTGGTTAAAGAATTAAATATGGTAGTATTTGTATTGAAAGTTGTGTAGTCAATGCATTAAAAGCTTAAAAAGTGTCATATTTAAATTAAAATTTTATCTTTTGCCTTCCTTAACCAGTGCCCCAAGACCCATAGCTATAACATGCATTTTTTCCACGGATTTCTTCACGTGCTTCTCACGGAGTCTAAAGACTAGTATGCGACAAATGAATAGGTACAACTTTACAAAGCCTGCCAAACAACAAGACTATAGAATGCATAACCGTAAGATTTGGGCATCCATTACCTATTGCACAAGCTACGATTACTTACCTTAACTGTTCGAGATTTTTTTATTCTAGTATTTCGGTTATCCATGATGAAGTATTTTTCTTTAACATGTGTTGTCTGGCATCATACTTGTAGTACCAACTCATAAGAATGTACATTTAAAAGAAAATTCTTGTGACTGATGTAATGTACATTAACTTCTTCATAGTTGCAGACGAGTCTGAAGTTGTTTCATGATCAACATGGTAGCAAGTTGCTACTAGCAACACCATCATAACTTGGACAAAATAATTTCCCTCATAAATTCTTCAGGTGCTGCACCAAAAAAAGGGGAATAAATTTATAGTGATGTACTATTTCCAGCGAGTAAATTCATAACGCAGGATCACGAAAGCATGACAACCGTTGATTTTGATTCTTTATAGCAAAACATGGGTTGATGGAAAATAAAAGACATGGCCCACAAAGTTATTTTAAACCATCGTGATACTCTCGTGAGCTTTTTTGTTGGAAAGTGTAGCATTTTCCATAAATTTATGGTATATCTATACCTTGTATGTATTTTAGGCATAATTGGTTGACATGTCCCGCAAAATTTAACATGAAGAATAAATTTATGCAGTTATTACTACTAAACTCGAATGAATAAACAAAGTACAGATATCAAATTTAAAACAGCGAAGTAATATATATCAAGTCTTTGTTGAATATCGAATTATGCAAACGTGGAAGGTGAAAGTTTAGATTGTACCATTTAAACCCGTGAAGAAATTGAGCTGAGCAGCAGCTTGCCTTAGGAAAATTCCTACCCCACTCACAGTTATTGCTCCTACAGCATCAGCTTCTTTCAATAATCTGGTTCTCCTAGGTGTATACACAGCATCAAAAACTAACTGGTAGTCTCCCAAAGTCTCCTTAAAAATGAGACAAGCATTTTTTATAATCAAAATCACATTGAACATTTTTTATTTTATTTTAAATAGAGATTGTAGAACCTCTGCAACTGGAATTCTATCGGTATCGGGATGCATTCCTATAGGTGTTGCATTTGCAAGAATTGCACCTTTCTCTGGCTGAAAATTTACCTAGTCTTTATAAGACTGAACTTCCCCAAATAACTGCACAAGCAAGAGATTTTGCCTTGTCTTTTTTGAACAAAATGAGAGAGTAAGGAATCACATTTACATAACATAACACATGCTCTAGAGATCTAAGAAGTTTACATATCACAATTAAATTTGTTAAAGAAACTTCACATGCTATATATACCAAAGATTATTTGCAATGTGGCCCATTAATTGGCTCAGAAGACACCATCATTTCTCAATTTATCAATCAAATGCTATGTAGAGGTATGAAGTGTATAGCATAGTTCAAATAAGTCGTGGTCCAAAATTGACTAATTTCTAACAACTATATATATTATTTAATAATCAATGGTAATTACAAGTTTGTCCAATGTGAACCAAAACAACCTTGTGACTAGTTTGTTGGTTAAACTTAAGCTCCAACATGAGAAAAACCAAAGAAAATTAAAATTTATATAGACATGATATGCCTTATTTCTACCAAAATCAATGTCAAAGATGACTATACGAGCTCCTCTGCTTTTAGCACCAAATGCTAGTGCTTTCCCTGCACCTCCCGCACCAACTAGAACAAACAATCGTTCATCAAGGGGTGAACCTGAAGATGCTCCATCGTCATTGCAACCATGCTCTGACAATTGGTTCATTGGAATCACAAAATCGGTAATAGATTAAGGTTTAAACACACCAATTGCAATTTGACCTTGCTAAAGGACAAGATTTGATCAAAGAATATTTGCATTGTAACTACAAAAAATAAATAAGACAGAATCCTTCATAATAGAGAAAACCGAAACATGGAAGATAATTACTTTTGTAGATGGAAAGCAGTCTTGGTTCTGCATTTATCAATTCAAGTTTTTCAGAAAGTTGGTCCTTGATATTGTTTCACAGCCTCTTTGGCCAAGTGATAAGGAGTTTGAACTTTCGCCTTGGTGTTCATTTAATTGCTTTAACTCTAAGAATTTCATTTTTCACTGATACATTTGACAAGTTCAAGGAAATTATAATAAAGACATTTGGGAATAATAATATCACCTATGAGTGCATCTTCAATTGCTGTTATTGAAGCCTCACAATCTGTATTATAACCAACAAGCTAGCCATCTCTTGGTTCCCTTATAACAGTATTAACAGCTCCTATAGACTGGTAGAGTGTGATGGGAAACAAATTGAATAAGTATTACTGAAAAATCATTACATGGAAAAACAACCACTTCTCAAGTCCGTTTTAAATTTTATGCACCAATTTTTGTCAACATTATGTGAGCAGAAAAATATTCCTTTGGAACAACTTCAGTTATAGATGATCAAAGAAAGATATTACGTCAACTCTTAGAGGAAAAAAACATGCAAAAATACAAACTTTCCCATGACAGATATATACCACCAAATTATATATGGTCATATAACTGTGTTATCATTGTGCATTATGTCACCGTGTTTATATTTACCGCCAAATTATATGGTCATATAACTGTGTTATCATTGTGCATTATGTCGTCGTGTTTATATTTACCACCAAATTATACGACTGTGTTATCATTTTGCAAACATGAGATCATATACAGTGTAGAAAACAAAATAAAGCTCAGCAATTTCACATATATACAAACTAAAAAAAACTTGGGCCTTTTTTTTTCCTCAATATATATTTATAGGAGAGAAGAACTATTATGGAAATTCAGATCAAGCCATAATGTGGGATACCACCATGGAACACTTCAAAATGTTACATGGAAGATCAATTAACCTGAGAAAGTGGATGAACTTCATCACAAAACCTTAGAACTTCTTCCTTATATGGAATCCCGACACTGCAGTTCATAAGAAAGAAGAAAGAAAGACAAACACTTAATGGTTAATTTGATAACAAAGTGAGTAAAACACTATGGTTGCAGGAAATTTAACTTCTTGTCTTAGAAGAGAACATTTAACATACCTAAAACCAGTAAAATCAGGACTTGGATAGGGGCTAAAAAACATTTTAAGATCATCAACAAACATGGGGACATAGATTCCATCACAGTTTACATGTCTGAAGGAAGGATTATGCAATATAGGGCCTTTGCTGTGGCTAACTGGTTTTGAGATGAGTCCAAAACCTTTGGTATTCGCATTTACATGCTCCAATTTATAGGCTTCCAATAGACTATAATGCCATGGCCAACCTAAAAAAAACAATGGTTCTTTCATAGTGAGATGTGATCATGTGATGGATAATGTAATAAGAAATAAACACAGAGATGGGAATGGAATAAATAGTACTACTATAAAAGTGATGTGGAAGAAAGGGATGGTAATAAAGTAAATCCAGTTTGATCTTCAAAAACATTAATTGGTCATCATTTATCAATCTCCGACAGGACCTATGATGCTGATACATTTTCTTACTGCTATTAGTGACAAAGATTGGTAGAATGAAAACAATCTTTCAGACAACAAGTGCAAATAGAACACTGTACTGTACAATTTAATGTAAATTTTGTGAGTACTGTCTGTAATATTATACCTTGAACTCCACTTCTATAAAATCAGCCCCCAATTCAAAAGCAAGCTTTAATGTTTCCAACCGTGTGTTCTCATCGTCGTCATATAAACCCCCTTCCCACTTTAGCCTTTAATCAAATAAAAACACATATATTGAAGGCAAAAAATCATAGATACTTGAATATAATCATAATGGTTCAGAAATCACAAGTTTTTAAACAGTTTATTAGTGATCAGGATGGTTTGAAGGTCACAGCGAGGCTGAAAATCTGTGATGTGGTCAAGCCTAACCTCCACTACATCAGCACCCTGTGCCTTTGCCTGAACCATGTCACTGAGAATGAGCTCCACGACAGATTGTTGAACTGTGAGTTGAGCACAAACCACAGTAGAACGATCCATAACTTTTCATATGTCTGTTAAGAAGATTTGTATCGCCTACAAATAAATTATTGAAGTTGCATTTATCTGTATGATGATCATATATGTTGGTAGTGAAGTGAGAGCTCAAGTTTAACTCATAGGAGGATGAATATAGGGTCTAAGTCAGATAAGTTGAAAATAGAATTTGAAAACACCAACAACTACAATTGTCTACAACGATAAGTTAAATATGACTGTCATGGACATGATCAAGACATCAAGTTGGTAGACAAAATGGAATTTTTCTTTATAAATGACAAGGACATTGAATTTATCATTTCAAGGAAATAATTGCACCAATTAGAAAAGTTGCAGCTGCAGATCCATTAGGAATATCAAGCCGATGCTTGGAAGAGCTTAGCTGAAACTTTCGATTGTAAAAACATCTTAAATGGATAAGGTTCTTATATAATAAACACTTGTTTTATAACATGACGTAGATATCAAGTGTTCACCATCATTTAATAATGACTAATCTTTTTTACTATAATCAGATACGAATTTCTTACCATTAAAACCAATTACATGTTCGCAACAAACCCTTTAATAAGGCTTGTGTTTCTCAACTAATATAATTGTTAATATTACTAAACACTTTTTTATTTATTGGAATCCACTATTTGTTACGAGATATTTGCTACTTGTAAGTGTATCAATTTTCTGCTATATAGCGATAATATGTTACTTTTCTAAACGAAGTCTAAGTAATTTTACTCCATTCCTCTAAAAAAAGAGAAAGTAATTTTATTATGAGTTTGGACCGGTCCTAGAGATTAAGAGGCCTAAAACAAAAAATATAATGTGGCCTTAAAAAATATTTTTTTCTAACATAATATATTTATATATAAAATAAATTTTGTGAAGATCAAAATTTGAATTCATGACCAAGAGTAATTGATGCCTTTTTAGTACGACAATTGTTTTTCTGACTTTCAATACTTCCTAAAAACACAAGTAAAAGACTAAAATACCTTCGGCGGTAGTTAACTACCGCTGACTTATAAGTAAAAAACACACCAGCTGTTAACTGCCGCTGAGTTTTTTGGTCATTTACTTGTGTTACTAAGACACAATGAATGTCAAAAAAGCAATCTTCTTTTAGTAATCAGTTATGTTATCCAAATGTCTGTAATTTATCAATCATATAATATACTTATAACCAAATTAATTTTTGGGAATTACTTTTCCCACCCTGTGGTTTTCTTCGCGCGCTCTATTTTTTCCAAAAATGCCCTTGAGTTTCCGGATTTTATAATCCGGAATGGTGTTTTCTTTTTGTTAAAGGGTGAAAAAATGAGTAACGGATTTTTCCGGATTTTGTAATCCGGAAACTTCAAAAAATAGGGCGCGTTACATGATGTTTCCGGATTACATAATCCGGAAACTCCCTAAACACCCTTTTTCAAGGTAAAACAGTTCGGATTAATTAATCTGAACTGTATCAGCACAAACTCTAAACATATTTGTAACATATATAGTCATTTTAGGGACAATATTAATCTTCCTAACTTTCATCCTTCTGTTTTGGGTCATTGTTACCTGTTCTTAGTCAGAAATCGGGTTTTTGGGCTACTTGATTGGATTGCTCCGAAACTTCCCCAAAAAATCAGAAAAAATCCAAGGACCACGACTCCCGTAGAAGAGACTTCTTACGGGACTTCGCCCTTCAAAATCCAAATTCCATCGTTTAGACCAATTTTTCATTTTTTTTAAATTTTTCATATTCTCAGAAAAATCTGAAAAAATTTGGATTAGTTTTATTTGATTTTTAGAATTTTTTGGTGCTATTTTTATATTTTTATGATTTTATTTGACAGGTTTTTAGCATTTTTTTACTTAATTTTTTTGTTGTTTTTAAAAACAAAATTCAAAACTGTTGAAATGTAAGAGAGTCTGATGGCTGATTATACATAAGAATTGTCCAGATTATAAAATCCGAAATAGTAATCATGAATCCAGATTTTAAAATCCGGAATGCACAAGAGCATTTTTGAAAATTTTACAGGGCGCGGGAGAAGGTCATAGGGTGGAAAAAGTAATTCCCTTAATTTTTTAGAGGCCTTTTTTTTCATCCATAATTTTGAGGCCTAAAGCCCTTGCTTCGGTTGCTTGGCCTTTAGGCCGGCCCTGTACGAGTTAAAGTTTTTTCTTTGAAAGAAGTTATTTTTGAATTGTTGAATGAAGAAAATGTTATATATAATCGACATATTTTTATTATTAAACTAAAGTAGTGTGTGTAACTTTTATTATTAAACCAAAAGTTTTGCTAAAGAATAAACATCAGATCAAGTTCGTCCTAATAAAATATTTCCGACTCCAGACAAAAAGAAACAAAAAATCATCCTGTAAAGAAACACAGGTAACAAAAAGTTTTCAAATTAAGTGCAGCATTCGTTCCATACAAGAGGGATATAACATTACAATGACAAATTCCCATTGTCTTTCAACGGTGCACCATAGTATGTGAGAGCAACAGACCAATTACGTAATCACCATGAAATCTGCAGCCAAAAGAACCAAGTCCTAATTTATCAAAACACTTCATTTGGACCTCTTTCTATACATCCAGGTCAATAGTATTTGATAGTTTAAAATATGATAAAGAAACGTTCCCCACTCCAGCAATTTTGGGACAAAAGAGCACAGTCACAGACATCAAATGATCGTTGAGAACAATGTTGATGCTTCCCCTCACATCAGTAATACAAATGAACTTATCAAGCTTTTATACGGACAACAAATGAACCTGCCAAATAATGTGTAAGGATATTGATCAGAGAAAAATATGTAAACAAGATAAATGGTCATGCATTGGTTGACAATTTCAGAGCAAATAGAAAGATGCTTGGAACTGTATTTGACACAAAATGAAGGAATTTGCATGCTGTAATGGTAACAGTCTGTCATGAATAGATAGGGCAAAACACACTTAATGTGATGACAATGACAACATGTACTCCAGGTATAAACTGAATATGTGAATGTTATCAGAGTTTCAAATCAAGCTGAATGAGTGATGATATTATCAACCTAAGATGCATACAGGCCTGCCAATAGTGAAGTTATGTTCATGATTTACTGACCACAGACCTGAATCATGAGATGTTCTAATATATATAAACATGGAAAGCATAGACCAGCCTATAAATGCTTAGACCCTCGTATGTGTGAAGACAAAAAATTGCTTGAATTGTTAAATAAACAAACATGTGTAAACATAAATTTTGTATAAAAGTGAAAATTAAACATCCTATACTGAAGCAACCAATGCAGGGGCTGGTAGAATCATACTATCATAGCATTCCACTTTACCATCAGCTCCTTTTGAATAATTTTATTCCATAATGGAAAGAGATTATATAGATCACAAATAATTTAAGAACTAACTTAGTGACATGATTATCATTGATTAGAACTGAAATAAACTAAAACATTTAAAAACAAACTAAAGGTGTATTTCTAACTGGGGGGTGAGACTTGATGCATCAGACAAGCTGATGTTTCCTGATCACAGAGATAGTTTTATGACCCTCTCGGGTCTCCACTCATAGGGCTAAGGCTAAATACATCTAATCCATATCAGACCCCACAATAGTAGAAACCCCATGCACTAGGCTGCCCCTTTTTGGTTTTTTACCATAGAGAATCAGTCAAATGATGAAAAACGATTCATCTATTTGCAAAAACATACAAGTTAGACATGATTGAAACACACACAACTTCACCCAACAGAGATTTGATCAATAAAACTATATCCAAAATCTGACAAAGAAACTTCAAAAAGTAACGATACTCTCACACACTTGAACTCTCACTGTAACCTGTCGAGTATGAACTGGTCTAGACCCTATTTAAACTTTTCCAAACAGATCAAATTATTCACATCAGACTTGTCACATGCAAATTGTGCATCCAGAAAACACTAAAAATGAAAAGAAACTCTTCGCTATCCTTAAAAAAACTTCTCTTGTGTGTGTGTGAGAGAGAGAGAGAGAGGGAGATGGGGGGATACGCACATGCCGGAAGGCTTGATATGTCTGCAGAAACTGCACAGGGAATTCCCAAGTTGGAAAGAGCTCCTCTAATGATCCCGCATGGGAAATAAAGATGCATGCTCATCGCCTGTGCTGCCTTAGTTTCAGCCGTAGGTGCAGAATAATCCTCAACTGAACTAACATTATCAGTGGATGGATCAACCGACATTCGTGCAAGCCACGGAAATTTATTATCTTGCAACACAAATGTACCCTGCAGCAGAACCAAATAACACAACCATCGATATAAGAACACAAAACTACCAATATATATCTATACATTCAACGGGTTCAATATTCATCTTAAAACTCACCCTATGGTTAGTTTTCAAGTTGTCTATCTGCTTCTTAAACACCTCAGACCAAAAATCCTTACAGATGAACTTAATTGCCTCCAAATGATCACCAAAACGAGGCCGCTCCATCGTATATCTGAATTACCCACATCACATTTAATCAATTCATTGCAATATCATCATAATTTACTTCAGTGATCCATCCATCATAACCTATCTGACACATTCAATTATTTCATGGATAATAACTAATGAACCATAATCTAACCAATTTGATTACAATTTCATGATACAAAAACAATAGAGAATCAACCTACCAAAAATAATGAATATCAAGAAATAGAATAATCCTACTATGGTGTGTGATAACAGATCTAGATGAAGAAAGAGAGAATTAGAGTTTGGTAGAACCAACCTTTCAGAGAGCTGTTGACCGACCTGATAACCAATGGCTTCGATCCTGCGAGCAGCAAGTTCAGGTTTGTTGGCATAGAATCGATTGCAATAACAAGCAACCATCTCCGTCATCAAGCTATCAACGCAACTCTCTGAAACTTCCCTCACCATTTTCACTCTTTCTCTGAAACTATGAAGAAAATGGAAGAAGAAATTGAATCAAATTGTTTGTTTTTTGAACTCTGATTCTGAATCTCACTACAACTCGCTACTCATCATCGTGTTTCCTTTGCCTCTTCCAGATCCATATAAGAATTTCTATTACCACCCCTTTTTTACTAATGCACCTTCATTTCTTTTGTAAACAAAAAAAAGACAAAGACCAAAAAAGAAAAGGAAATTACTGAACTACCCTAACACTTATATGCATGCAAGCCTATGAAATGTCAAAGCTTATAGAGCTTGCTGACACTTTTATTGTCTTCACGTCTAGTGTGATTAATTTGAACTTGTTAGTTTAAACTCAAGGTTACGGATACGACAAACTAAGGTGGTAAGTTCCCTTGTTGCACTTAACATTTCTTGTAACCATATCAACAAGAGTCTATTCCTTCATCTATCGGCCATCTAAATCGTGTAACAATCTTCCACAACGTGCAATGTTTAATTTGTCATTATGTACTCTATCATAGTTAAGCTTCACTCATCCCTCTTGAAAGCTTCTTCCAAACAACCAAAATAGTGTCTCGCCAAAGGGGCACTAGATGATGATGATGAGTGCAACTATCAACGCCTTTTGTCGAACCTTTGAGAAAAAAAAATCAAAATAGTTTTGTTCCTTCACGTTCACATGTTTCAGCATGCAAACATGAAAATTGAGATTCAACTATCATCTTTGTCTCGATGCAATTGGTTGGTAATGTTCTTAAAGATTCAACCTTGCAGTTCAAAGAGAAAAAAATAGTAACCCCCCACCCCCACTACCACCACCACATTGATGATATAAGAAGGCGTGTATGAGTCATCATCCACGTGAAAGTTTGATTTTATGCGAGCATTTCCACGCCCATATTTTCGTCCACTATCGCTCAAAAGGTTGAAGGTCCTTTTGTTGAGTGATATAGGCACTTTGAATCGAGAAATGACAAGTATTGGTTCCTCTTCTATCGATGGCATCATGGTCCTCTATGATAGTGGCCTCTAGGAGGTCTAGGATTTGATGAACGGTGATAAGTAATATATTTTTAGTAAGAAAGTTCTCATCTTGTTCACCATCCGGAATCAATATTAAATTTTTCATCCGTCTCACAGTAATTATCTTTTTTCTCATTTTTTTTTTTAAAAATAATTGTCACTTTAGAATATCAATGCAGCATTTATTATTTTTTCCATTATTATACCCTTATTTATTGAATTTCATATAACTTAACTACTCCACTAACTACAATTAATAAAGATGGTTTAGTAAATGATACTAATTTTACCATAAAAATCAACACAATTAATCATTTCTTTAATGATTATGCATAAATCTTAAACGACTATTATTTAGAGACCGATAGAGTATTTTTTTAATAGAAGATACCTCAACCTTAAGCATTAAGAAATATGGAATGGAAGTAGTGGTTTTGTCGTGTGTGTATATACTAGCGTTTGACCCGTGCCCTTGCACGGGATTACGATTAATTGTGATGTTTTTCAACTACCTAATCAATATTGCGTTCCAATATATATAATATTCCAAACGGATGAGAAAAAAAGGCGACAAAAATTAGATTCAACACAATAAACAGATGAGAAATTAATCAATTGAAATTAGCGACAACATTAGACTCAACACGATAAAAAAAAACTTGATTTATTCGAACAAAACAAATTCGTTCAACAACATAAAATTTATAAACAATTCTTATCCGGGACTACAACAATCTGAGACTTATCCATAAATTAATAACATCGTTCTACAATCTACTAAATAACATCTACGCGTTATCCATAAGTGAATACAACAGTCTGCGCGCTATACATAACCGAATAAAATCTTTCAATTCATAAGTGAACAACATACACTAACCAATACACTGATAAATGAATAACATGCATCTACTGAGTCTTACTATGATAAAACAACTTCAGAACATTGCCTTGGAAGCATTTGATCTGAGAAAACAACAACAAAACAGGGAAATTATAAAGCCAAGCACACTTGTAGATTGGATAACATAAACGTAAGGGAAAGATCTAAACAAATTCTGCAGCAAAGGAAACAACCAACAACAATGAATCCGAAGCATGGTACAATTCCCAGCTGATTTTGAAGAAAGAAGACCTTAGGAAAAGGAAACAAAAATATACCAAAAATCAAATGGTGCAATCAATTTAATTGCAATTCCAGTGCAGAATCTGCAAACACAAACAACGATCAAAAAATGACAAAACACGAAACAATTGAGCAGACATTATTCACTCAATACCAACATATAATTATGCAGGAAGAGCAGAATTCTCTTACAAAGAACTGATCAAACAAATAAGATAGAGGCATATTGTACGCAAGCAATGGATAATTTAAAAAGAAGATAGCATCAACATATGAAATTTGAGTTTAAAATAAGTCAAAAAGGAAAAAGGAGTAGTACATGGCAAAAACAACATATGCATACTTGGTGATTGGAGTTACTTCAAATCACTACAAAAGCATTATAACTTAAAATTTAGGCAAAAACAACAATGTCAAGATCAAATGCAAACTTGAATTTACCCACACTTCATATTTGAGCCCACACGCATATTTTATGACATAACTTTGGGAGTTTGTTGTTCAGCATCCTTGTTGGTGCAGACTAAGGACTTACCATGCTCACAAGAGAAGAAGTTGAAGTCATCACTGTAGCAGGATACCTAGACACTGGAAATTCAGAAACTTCAGGTAATGTTGATCGAATAAGGTCAGTGCATAGCCAAAAAGCAAGGCTAAACTCATCATGATAAATTGAAAATAATTAACAAAAACCACTTAAGGCTTAAAAAAACTCATCATATTCAAAAGAGGCTAGATTGGACAACCCCATCATCCCAATGTCTTGTTGCATTCCTTGCAATGATTGTCCAACACAACTCACCAAAGAAAATTGTGAGGATTGCACCAACCCACCTCACTGCCTCAGCTACACCAGACACAAATTCAATGTCATAATCACATCCACAC
>Ga0315914_1003939_pt1 | contig 22318 bp, 17 predicted proteins | sample MpolenodulesMG_FD_203920 | JGI IMG/M metagenome (GOLD analysis project Ga0315914, IMG submission 203920) | Medicago polymorpha root nodule microbial communities from Los Angeles, California, United States - elongated nodules | ecosystem: Host-associated > Plants > Roots > Nodule | place: USA...
TCCTGTAGTCTAGGATTTCTATCTAACATTTCATGGATGCTCGTCTAACGACGGCGAACCATTTCAATAAATTGAACACTTTGGTGGTCGTTGAAGCCTGAGGAGCTCGTGTTTACGATCAGAGAAAAGAGGGAGAGAGGTTGAAGTGATGGAGATTTGAGTGAATCAGGTTCAGTTGAAGGATGGGTAAGACTTCTTTGAATGAGCGAGTTGAGAAGTCAAAGTCGGTGTGTTTTTTCACTTCGTGGAATTCTCGTGAAATATTTTTCGCTATATATAGCGGCGCTCATTATTCATTTATGTAGATATAGAAGCATTAATCAAAGCAAATAACACCAAATTCTATTGAGTTAATTTAAGCTTAACTTAAAGAAAATGTTATTTCTCTTTAACTACTAATCCATTAAATAAACAAGCCCTAAACAGCTTGAAAACTTTGCTCAATTCATTTTCAGATGAAATATTATGCCTCGCACTTGGGATGTGAAATGAAATATGTAAAGGGAAAAAATAATGATAGGAAAGTAAATGATATTCTGTCAATCTATCATTGTCTCACTATATCAAGGTGGGTAATAAACATAAATGCTTCACTAAATTGCAATATCACCATATCACCATCTTGCTTAACCCTCAGATTGCAGTACAACGATTCCTTTGAAACTCATCTTGTCACGCCTAATTTGCATTTAACAAACTGAATATTCTGCAATAAACTGACTACTACCATTATGTGTATCCTCTGGATAAATTAATGCTGGTATATTTTACAAGAGCACGTAAGGATGAAAAAAAAATACATCTCAAAATTTTAAATGAGTTTCTTTTTCTCAAAGAAGGACTTCAAGTGCCATAGTTGCAACCCAGCTACTGATAAGCAGATGAAGAGTGAAAGCAAACTCAACCAGAACATTCTGTTGTCGGTTTTTCTGTTGAGCTCCTGCATTTCTTCCTCTCTGGAAAGGAAAAAAAGAAAAGAAAAAAGTGATGACTGCTATGATATATTCTATGTCAATGTTTTGATTTCAGTATTTACTCAAAAATAAGAACAATGTTCAAATATCATATGAATGTATTGCATAAAGATTTTCCAGCCATATGTGTATGTCTACCTTTCACGAAGAAAAAACATCTCGTCATGAATGGAAGTAACAGTATCTTGTAACTTCTTTAGTTCTAGTTCCATTACCTGGTACATGCGAATGAAATCATTGTAAGATTTTTTTTTCTTTCAATCAAACATTACAATTTCTCTAAAGTAATTGAAAACCAGAGAGTTAAGACATATCATATATGTCTAAAATGACAAATGAGTGTGATAATAGAACTTTAACAAGGTTCAGATTTGCTCCAAAATAAGGCACAAAAGTGATATCCAGGGAATATAGTAAACTCCGTAGAAAAGAAAAGGGTAAAGTACATAAATATATGGAGTTTAGCAATCATTTAAGAAAGTCAATTTTATCAGAGAAAAATAAGCCAACAAAAGAAATCACTGCCAGTTATCAATATCAAATCAGTGGAAAGAAAAATAAAATTACAAGATATAAGCTGACATTTGCAATGATAACATGTTTTCACCATTCAATAAATCAACTCATTTATTAAAAATCTTACCATGATTGAAATATAGCATGCCATAGAGTACAATAAATAATACAAATTTACCATTAAGGCTACAAATCTTTAACTCTCTACATCTACCTATTTGGATTCAGATTCCCTGCTGCCATAGAATGCCATCTAATCAAGGTCAGACAGCTCACATTGCAAATTTATTTTTACATTCTAATCAAGATCGGGCAATCCAAAATTGTTGATGTGTGACTGTATGGATTCAGTGATGGCAGGAAAGCCAGATCTCAAACTGTCTAACCGGTTAGTGACATCATAAACTACTAGATCAACTACAATGAGCTAAAGCCAGTAAATTTCATGTGGGAGACATTCACCTCATATCATAAGCTAGGGGATAGATTGAAAAGAGTACAGACCCTTTATTTTTTTGGCATTATGTAGGATACATTCACCTCATATCATAAGCTAGGGGATATAGATTGAAAAGACTGTATTTTAGTTTTTAAAAAGTAAAAAAATAAAAAACTTGTTTGACAATGAGTTTTTGTTGATTAGTATTCAAAAATTGTTTCGATTTTCTGTTTTTAAAAACGAAAAAACCAAAACATCATCTAGGTGTTTTCTTTCTCTATTCTGTCATGTGTTTTGAAAACATGCAGAAAACATGAACTTTTCATTAATGGCATCACTGTAAATATGTTGAACTTTTCATCTCAAAGACAATTTTGAAAAATTGGATTTCCAAACAGATTTTATTTTGTTATATTCTCAAAAATAGTTTTCTGAAATTGATTTACAAAACAATTTTTAAAAACAGAAAATCAAAACTCAACCAAACAGGCTCTGAAACCCATTGATTTATTTTTGGCTGTACGTAAGCAACAACAAAAACCAAGCCATATCCCACTAAGAGGGGTCGGCTACAGGGAATGCAAGCAACAAGAACACTGTGACTTAATTAGTAGCACAACTTGATATCCCAAAATTACTCGAACTACTTGTTAAGATCTCCTTAAAACACTGCAGGGGAATGCAACTAAGTAAATCAGCTCTCCTTACAAATCATAACTCCTTAATCAACCAATATAGGTTCTTTTGTACCTTTCCTACAGCAGACTAAAAGAAACCTAATCAACCTAGTAATATACACAAATCACAATACTAAAAACCGAATCATACAGAAATCACCAAGGAAACATCGAATAATTAAAACAAGCACAATTAATGAAAATGGTAACAGTGAAACAAATTTAGTAAGGAGTGTTTAACTCAATGCTTACTTAAATGTATATATATCTAGTTCTGACAGATTGTACTAACTCATGCTAGATTTAGCAAGAAACAACACTGCACTAGATACCAAATTAACTGAGGGATAGATCATATAGAAATTTCAATACTCAAATCAACTTGACCTTATTTAGCAACATTAGACCATGTAGTCAACAAATTCGGACCATCTGATCTTACAGCTCGTATTTCAAATTTATCTTTTACATTTGTTTACATCTGATTTACTGAACTTAAAAATTAAGACTTCCATCAATATCGGAGAATCCAGAATTATTGACCATGTGACTGCAAGGATTCCGCAATGGCAGAAAATCCAGATCCCCATCTATCTAACCAATTAATATCATAAATTACTAGACCAATCATAAATAACGAGCTTCATCCAGTAACGCTCATCTAAGATACTCATATCATAAGCTATAGGATGGATTGAAAAAGAGTAAAACACCTTGCTTTTTTGGCTGTATGCAAGCAACATGATCGCTATGATTTACTTTGAAGCACAAGTTGATATTCCAAATTACTTGAACTACTTGTTTTTAACACATCGAACTACTTTTTATTATTCATATACTTATCTGCATTTTTTTCCTGAAGCACTCCTCAAACCAAACATACTCCTAAATCCTAATATAACATAGTCATCCAGAGCCAGATCAAAAAAGTTTTAAGACATCCTAGCCTCGCAACCTCACAAAATCTTGACATAGACACAAATGCCACACAGTTATACTCAGATCAGTCCGTATCAGCTATCCTTAAAAAACTATGCCGGGGGATGCAACTAACTGACTAAGTAAATCTTTTCTGCAGCAGCCTAGAAGGAACCTAATCAATCTATTAATTAATACACACAGATCACAATACTACAAAAACTAATCCTACAGAAAGCAACAAGGAAACATCAAACAATTAAAACAAGCATAGTTAATAAAAAAAATGCACCAGTAACCCAAATTTAGTAAGGACTAAAGAGTGTTTTATTTTTCAACCCTTAGTTTAATATAAATCTAGTTTCTGGCCTATAGTACTAAAATCATGCCAGATTTAGCAACAAAAAACACTAAAAAAATACCAACTTGAAAATATATTATAAATTTGAATACTCACATCAACTTGACCCTTCTTAGCAACATTGGGCCAATCCTTAGCTGCCACACCAGTTTTCCATTCCAAATCAATAGTCAACGTCACCTCAGGTTTATTCTCCACAGCCCAAAAACAAGTCATGTAATCACCAGCTTCTGCAGCAACAAATGCAAACTGACCAGATTGAACACGATCTCCATAGTGATAGTTATTTCCATGAGACGAAGTAACCTAAACCCAAAAAACAAAAATCAAATTTTCAATGACCCATTAATCTAAAACAGTTGAATTTGATTGAAAGTAATGAGATTCAATACTGGGTAGGAAAAAGTTAGGATTTTTATTTACCCTGACGGTGATTCTGTGTGAATCAGGTAAAGGGTAACCCTCGTTGGGGTTAACGATGGTGTACTTTCCAACTGTCATGGAATTGCTTTTGATGTCTTCTGAGATGCATTTGGTTAAAGAAGATTTGAGTTCAAATCTGAGGGATTCAGTGGAAGATGAAAACAGGATGAGAAGTAGAAGAGAAAGATGAAAAAAGGGTTTTGGGTTAAGGTTAATCATGGTTATGGAAAAGTGGAAAATCGAGAGAAAATTGAGAAGAAGACGGTGAAGAAAGAGAAAGAAGGTGAATGAGAATTCAGAAGAGTTTCTTTCAACAGTGAGAGTTGATGTTTCCAACCAAACAAAGATGCCAACTACTATGATCAACTCAACAAGGATGTCAAACTAGGGGGTTCTTACGTGGTTGTCTTTCATTGGAGGATACACGTATATCAATTTAAGATTCTTGCCGTTTATTTGCGTGTAATAAGTTAGGTTGAGAGTAAATTAGGGGTGTACAATAGGGTAAGGTTAACTCAATTGCTAATTGCAAAAATATCCTGTTAGAGTTTGAGTTTAAATCTTAGATTTTCCAAAAGTGTATTGATTTAATTTAGGTTACTTGACAAAAATCGAGTTTATAATTCATATCAATTTGTAAATTTTTGGTTGGTTATGATCAAAACTCTCATAAAATTGATGGATGAGATAAGAATGAGTATGGATTAACCCTTGAGTTATCATCCTAATTTTTTTTATAATGTGGAAAAAGATGCTTAAAGTTGACAAAATCGAAAAATATGATATATGATATTTATATATTTAGAAGCATCATATTTTTTATGATTTTCCAAAGCAAAAGTTAAATCATCTAGGTTAGTATCACAAGTATCAAAAATCTAATAATCACCAATAGAGAAATTATTTTAAGTAATTATTCTCGGATCAGGCGATTGAAGTTGTTTCTGGAGCGGCAAGGTTACTTTTTCTTTGATACATTAAAATTGACGTCGAAGGTGTTGATTCATTCAAAGCATAAGACAATGGAGAACTGAAATAGAAATAGACTTGAGTTTCGTAGTTGGACTAGGAATTGAAATCAAATTAGAAACAAACTCAGACTCAGTAGTTTGACCATGAATATAACTCAAAATAGACGACGACTCATGTTCATAAATAGGACCAAGAACAAGAATTGAGGCAAATGGTTCAAGGAAGATATGACCAATGATTAGAAATATGAACTCAAATTAAGAGTTATCAATGTTTTCCCCATGAGGTTGAGAACAAATGAAATAAGACACATTTTTTGTGAAATGTCACATCTTTGGAAACATAGTACTTCCTACTAGAAGGATGATAACATTTGTACCCTCTTTTACTAGGAAGATAACTCACAAAGATACAATTCACTACACGAGAGTCCAACTTAATTAGTTCAATCTTGCTTATGAATTATGAACATAAGCAACACACCTAAATACTCGAGACTCTGCATGATAGAGTTTAAGGGAAAAAGTTGAGAATCATTATGAAGTATTATTCTGAACTCCATTTTGAATTTCAATGTGATTTGTATTATGAAGTGCATTTTGAAATGCTTCTAAACTGAAGTATTTTTCAGTCAATTTGACTTTCTTCTCAAGTCATTACGAAGTTCATATTAGATCACTTTGAATTATCTAATGTCATTCTGAAGTGTTTCTTTTGTATCATAAATCTTCCATTGTGATTCTTCAATTATGAATATGATTTTCTTCCATGAATCTTCAATACTTTTTGAGAATCTTGAACAATTAACACTTTGGTGATGAATCTTGAATTCGATCCCCTTACTTACAACTAACCCTCTTCTGATTCAGACATTAATATTCTTCCAATTTCTTCTATAAGTCTGTGTGATGCTATTGTTGTGGTATTCTCATGATACTTTGATTCTTTGAGTGGATACCATGCAAAAAATAATTTGTGAGATTGTTGAATGAGTGTCATGTTCATATTTTTAACCAAAAAAGTCGTACAAATTAATCTATTAAAATCTGTTTAGAATACCAATAAATATCTTATAAGTTGTGAGAAGTTTCAATTGAATGTCAAAGGATTTTGTTGCCCCTATGAAAAAAAATTGTCGATTGTCTTGATTGAATACTAAAAATTTATTTAATTTTTTTTTTGAGTGTATTTATTTATATGGTCTTGCTAACCAATGCCCTCAGGGCAATGGTTAAGGTAACCAAAATTAGTAGCTTTACATTGGAAACAACAATTTGTAAACTTTTTACAAGTTGACTTGATCACTTTTTATCACTTTCCAATACAAAATTTCTATTTTTGTTCCTTTATCTAATGCCCCAAGCGCACTCTTTAGCATTTCCCTTATTTATATTTTATAAAAGTTTTAATTACATAGTTGATGCTTTCTTTGTAATCTCTTGCAATTTCAATCTAGGAGACTTTTATGAGGGCAAGCTCCCATCCTCAATGTTTGTTGATTGCATGTAACAACTCTCCCTTGCAACCACATATTTAATGTTTGCAAATGACATCTTACTTTTCAACATGTTTAAAACGACTTAGGAAAAGTTGGTTATTATATATTTGAATGTTTTAGTCATTAGCAGCTTCTGGAACAGAGATTGATAAAATATAGTTACAACTAATATTAAGAGACCTAATTATGAGATAAGGTGGTTTGATCATTTGAAGGGAAGGGTATAGAAATTATTGCGATATATAGAACATGGGATTCAATTTTTTCTACTAACAGAAATAATGACTAACAACTAATAATTATAATTTTTTATTTTTTTTTTCAAAATTGAGTGGGAGTAGGGGACATGTCCATTTTTAAAAAATTATAATTTTTTTTATAATATTTTTTAATATTGTGATCTCTCATTGGATGTCAATGTAAAAATATCTTACACCAACGAGACATGTTCATTAAACTCTAAAAATACCTATATTAATCGGCATGATAAAATTAAATAAAAAAAATGTTGTTGTTGTAGTGTCTTGTGACTAGTTTAATCACAATGTTAAGTATGGATCAATAGTTGGATTGAAAAGAAGGAAAAAAAAAACCTTTTACAATTTATTTTTTTTGACGTTAACTTTTGCTTTAGTGCAAATAACCAATGATTAAGAACTTGCTTGCATACAAAGACGTTTATCCAAGAATATTTGAAATGTCTATAAAGCTATTTATATATTTCCTATTTTGTAATCTCTTTTTTTCATAAAGTTTGAATATTTTTAAAGACTTTAACGGTGGAAAAATAATTTTCTTTCTAGTTAACCTGGATCTCTCAATTCCATCTACCCAAACCTTTGAATCCATGCACACAATTAAAAAACTGAGAAAAGGAACATTTTTCTATAATTTTCATTGAAATCTTCAAAACATTCAATTAAAAAAACAAAAAAAATAAGATTTTTTTCCCACTTCAATGTGAATGAGAATGCATCAACCTTCTTTGTGATTTTCCTCCGATTTGATTCTTTCTCTCCATTCTACTTGGATCTATACACTGTTCTTCAATTCATTCCTTTTTTCTCAACAATTACAATTCTGAAAAGAATTATAAAATAGTTATTTTTCTCTTATTCTTGAAGAGCTTCAAATTCTGTGGACACAATTTGGAGGGGCATAAAGATCTAATTTTGAGCCTCACCCTCAATCACCAGCTTCAAATTCAATTCTGGGTCGGTTTCAATTTCTTCAAAAAACCTCAAAACAGTGAGATTCACTTTGTTGCAGTGTTTAAGGTATATGTTTTTTTTTCTTATTTTCTTTCCATGAGTCACTAATTTTGCAATGTACTTCTTATGTACGAGGATGTTTTTTTTGTTTGTTGCAGATTTGTGTTGATTTTGGTTGTGAAAAGTGTGTGAAGGTTATGGTGATGAAGTGGCAATGAAGTGTGTGACAAAGAAATGGAAGTTAGATCATCAGAGGGTAATCAAGTGAGATATTATGATAAGCTTCTTCAAGCTGCTCCTTTGATTCCAAGGAGCCGTTTTCGTGTTTGGTTTATTCGAATTTGTTCAACCATTGTGCTGTGGACATGTTTGGTTCAGCTTGTTACAGTGAGTGAACTATGGCATTCCAATTTCTTTACTGGATTTACTAGTCGTATATATCATACAACTCAACGGCCTCCTCAAGGAGATGTTAGATTTGCTCAATTTCCTCCCATTTTACTTCCTGCAAGTTAGTTTTTCTATCTACTTACTCATCTCAAGATTGCAATGTTTTTGTTTGCTTGAGTGGTTTTGTAATGTGGTTTGGAAATGTGTAGCTTTGGTCGAATCTATGATGCAAACTCTCCACATATGATTTAATTTAGCAATAATAGTAATATGGATTTAATATACACGGTTAGTGTAAAGATTTTTACACTGCAAATCAATCATTGTCGTCAAATCATTAAAAAAGTTTGACTTCAACCATAATTACTTTTAAAGTTACACAGATTAGTACTGTTTTGTTCTGACAATATATCAAAATTCAAATATCATAATATCTAACCCAACATTGTGATTTTATTAGATGGTAATGATCATGCTTAGCTGAATGTTGGGGCATAATGTATTCGGGAAAAGAATCATAATGTAGGAGCATGAATGTTAATGACTTATGATTTATGATTTGTTAATATCAATTAGTTGATAGTAACCGTCATGTTTTTTGGACTTCCTGTTAGAGATGATTTGCTTTGTTGTGTTTTGTGGCCGTAAAAAATAACAACCAAGTACTGAATAGGGATAGATACATAGATCAGTTGATTCCATTAGATTCTAACCAAAAATCAATAAATCCATTTAGTTTAGAGTGAAGTCTTTCCCTTTCCCCTAATCTTAGTTTATCACTACAGTTCCATTCGATCCACTTTTTTCATGAAGCCTATGTTGATCTTTCTTGCACGTACGTAACTAATCGACCTTCAGTCAGTTCCCATCATCTACAAATCTCAAACATTCTCCCCTATGCGTTTATCCCTAATTTTATATTTCCCCGTGTTCACTGGTCCACTTCCACCTTAATTTTTTTTTTTTTTATCTTAGCTCCACTTATTTAAAACTATTGTTGATACTTAATTCCCATCTAGGTTCTCCACTGTACAACTCCTTTAGCTGTTCAGTAGAATTTTCCTTTAAATATGATGGGTACTTTTTTTTATCTGAAATCATGTTTGAAGCATTTATCCATTTCAACGGCTCTGTATGAATCCTTGTATGTAATATCCACATCAATCTCCCCAGCACTTAACAGAAAGCAAATAAGAGTATAACTGAAGATCCCTGGTATTACACTTACTTATGTTGAGACATGTCCAAGGTATACGTAAAATTAAAAAATACTTATACGTAGATGGGTTTGGTAGACGGGGTATGAGTATCATCATTAGCTTTTTATATCTTTTCTTACGCACTTTTGTAAATATTAAAGCCTTGTCAGCTGATCTTGCAGGAAATTATACTAGTAATGGTTTTCTAAGAGTGTCCTGCAATGGGGGTTTGAATCAAATGCGTGCTGCGGTTTGTACTTCCTATTCTTCCACCTCATTATTCCTATTATATGATAAGCTTAAGTGTTTAATTACCAGATTTGGCATTTCAGATTTGTGACATGGTGACAATTGCTCGGCTTTTGAACCTCACATTGGTTGTTCCGGAACTTGATAAGAAATCCTTTTGGGCAGACCATAGGTATATAATTTTTGTTGAAAAAACAGTATTCTCTAATTTGGCTGTTTTGTGTCATTTTAAAGTTTTTTTTTTATGCAGTGGCTTCGAGGATATATTTGATGTAAGACATTTCATTGATTCTTTACGAGATGAAGTTCGAATAGTGAAAAGAGTTCCCAAAAAGTTTACTAGGAAAAGTGGATACTCGACCCTGGAGATGCCTCCTGTTAGCTGGTCAAATGAAAAGTATTACTTGGAGCAGGTCTGCAGATTCTATTTGTTGCACTTAATCTAAAATTATATATAATGCATCAATCAGGCTTTCTCTTATTTGACAATTTAAAGTTTGATACAGTGATTGGTTAATGATTCTTTGCTATGGCTTTTAAGACAGTGACATTTAGAGTTATTAGCAGATATGAAAACATCTTATAATATCTTGAAATATTAATCGTTCATATGAAGAAAAGTACAAGTTTATGATATGGATGGCTTCTAGTATTTTAGCTACTAAAATGGATTGTACGTAGCTTAACCCAAAGTTGGTGCCGAAAAGCACTTTATCATTGTTGAAGTGAAAAACCATAGTTACCTATATTTCCCCCCTTCCCTTATTTTTAGTAGTACATATATTGAGTTTGACTATCTACTCTAACTGCAGATTCTACCGCTTTTTTCCAAGCACAAGGTGGTGCACTTCAACAAAACAGATGCACGCCTAGCAAATAATGGTCTCCCAATTGATCTACAGAAACTTAGGTGCCGTGTTAATTACCAGGCACTTAAATTCACCCCTCAAATTGAGAATCTGGGGCAAAAATTGGTTCAGATACTTCGCGAGAGGGGACCTTTTGTGGCATTGCATCTGAGATATGAGATGGACATGCTGGCTTTCTCAGGTTGCACTCTTGGTTGCACTAATGAAGAAGCCGAGGATCTCAAGCGGATGAGGTATTTTATGTTTCCTGTTTTGCTATGCCTTTTTTATGTATATCTTTTCATGAGCGATAGGTCCTTCTTGTATAATTTGTTGAATTTGGCATATTTTGACAACTACAAATTAAGTACATTCACTTTATAAAAGATTAAGAGTCTTGTGTTCAAAGGAATTTGTAATGATCTGACAAATGAGAGGTCTATCTAAGATAAAATTCTGATTTTGCTTGCATTATTCAGATATGCATTCCCTTCATGGAGAGAGAAGGAAATAGTGTCTGAAGAAAGGAGATCACAGGGTCTATGTCCTTTGACACCGGAGGAGGCTGCCTTGGTTATGCAAGCCTTAGGTTTTGACCGGGAGACACAGATTTACATTGCAGCCGGTGAGATTTATGGTGGTGAACGTAGACTTGCGCAACTGAGAGCTGCATTTCCAAAAATTGTGAGTTCGCCATTTATATCTCCCTCCCCCTTTTTGTTTATAGTATTGACATTGACATTTGATATAATAAAGTACCACTGAATGATTCTGGCTTGTGCTTATGCACGATTTTCCATTTATAATTTGTATCCTCCCCATTTTTCAGCACTTGGATTGAAAGTTGTGGCTCTGAAAATGGTTGGCTTAATCTACCTTACGCATTCTTCATCCTAATCATGGTTACTGCTTGTTTGATAAGATTCCACTTTACTTTACTTTAGGTTAAAAAAGAGGTATTGGTCGCCCTTGATGAGTTACAGCAGTTCCAAAATCATTCATCACAGATGGCTGCTTTGGATTTCATGGTTTCGGTAGCCGGTGACACCTTTATTCCTACCTATGATGGGAACATGGCAAAACTTGTGGAAGGCCACCGCAGGTATCTATTTACTCACGCTAGTTGCAGTTTCATCTAATATAGAAGCTATTCTGGTTTTAAAAAACAGCCCTAAATTTCCAAAAAAAATATATATCTTATTAGCTCTCATGCAGGTATTCCGGTTTTAAGAAGTCCATCTTATTAGACCGGAAAAGGCTTGTACAATTGCTTGATATGCATCAAAATGGAACCCTTCCATGGAATGAGTTTGTAGATGCTGTGCGACAGGTTCACGAAAAGAGAATGGGTCAGCCAACTTATCGTCGAATTATTGTAGACAAACCAAAGGAGGAGGATTATTTCTATGCCAACCCTCATGAGTGCCTTTGTGAGGGAACAAAGTGTGTTGATTTGCTAGGTCCTCATAACTCTAGTCAAGTAAGATGAGTACAAGTTGTTGAATGTAGAAAATATGCACTCTTAGCCCAACTATATGTATGAAAGAGCAATCTGAAAATGGCTCCTCCCCACTGGCATAAGTTCTTAGAGATTTTTGTATACATGATTTTGTAGGAAACCATGGGGAAAAAAAAAGAAAAATAGAAAAGAAAAAGGAAATATATGTTTCATATAGAGGCTTGCAAAGATGTATCTTCAGTTTTACCCTTATTTTTTCCCCCACCAAATTCAGTATAGTTGTATAATAGCAGTTAATGTCGCAATCTTTGATTCGAAGCATGAATTCTAAAGCTCATTCTCTATGTAATCACGGCAGTCAACTGCTTTATAAATAATCATCAGTACAGAAGTGTTATTTATATTTCATACATTACATTACATTTTCCACTTTACAAGCTGCAGGCATATACTGGGCTGTAATAATTGTGGCCGGGTCAAAAACTTGATCATGGTCCGCTTTAAAGGTTGATTGAATGCATCACATGTGTTCGCCGTAGAAGGCTAAATTTGCAATTTACGAAGTGTTCAGTTTTTTCATCCTCAAGAGATACAAACAACAGTATGACATTAACTGGTGCAACTGCTTCCTGCAAGATTAGAAGTATTTTGCAAGGTCTCCAAGGATATCACCACTTTCGCCGCAAAGTCCAAGATCCTTGAGCCTCCTTTCTTGATAATATTCCACCTGGTCTAGTTCCAATTCTTTCTGCTCGAAGATCTCATCAATTTGCTGCAGGATCATTTTCTCCCCTTCTCTTATTCCGACTGCTATTGCAAGCCTTGAATCTAGATTTGCCTCTTTCAGCTTGCGATCCTGCAATTTGTATGCTTTCTTCAGTTATATGTTGATCTCAATCAGCTTCAAAGTTTTCACAATTTGAAGCCCATGTACTATGTAAAATGCAATGAGGTTACTTCAAATGTATTAGTCATACATATAAAAAGTTGTAAATGTAATGAGATATATTGACACGGCCATGTCAAGTTTTAACACGAGAAATTTTAATATTATTCTCATTACCATCATGTTGGAACCCTGAATGTATAGTTTATTACCTGTTCAATGGTTGTGTGATAACCAGCAAGGGCGGACTTGCAGGCATCTCGAACCGCTTTGCATACTAGCTCCTCATTATCACGGCTCATGGGCACCTCAAGATGACCCCAGATGGAGTCTCTGAACAGCGATTCCAATAAGAAAGCATCGGTACCCCCTAGCGCTACTAGTCTCAGATATGGAAGCATCCCTTCTGGAAGAGGGCGGTTATAGAAGATGTCAAAGTATGCTGTCTGAGAAAAACCATTGGACTCAGCAATGTCTACTTTGTCGTCAAAAAAAGGGTCTGACTCGGATATCCCCAGTGTCAAGGTGTATGCATATCGATCTGCATTTGGTTCAATGAAACCGTAGTCCAGAGCCAACTCTGCATTACTTTTGTTTAAATCATATTGGATATACACCTACAGTAAAAGTTTCTTCCCATTATTATGTGTGACTATATTATGATTGTAAGTTATGTTACCAACTGCACAAGAACTGAGAAACATGAAAATGTCAACATGAAAGAGGTAGTTTGTGCCTCTAAAATCTAAATACAACATGTATATTGTAAAGTTCTGCTGCAACTTTCTAGCTCTGATACATTTGGTTCACAGTGTTATGCTTCTTTTTCCTTTGATATTGGAGAGCTGGCTAGTTCATGTATAAGCAGCCTCTTTGATGCAAAAAAATGTTCCTACTGTCGAAAACCCCTCGGATGGACATGGATATATTCATTATTTTGTGATGATGTGTATAAATGACGCATGAAAAGAAACATATATGAAGAGGTATAAACAAATCACCTGTTCTCCTGCCTTGACAGAAAGGGGGCTCCTTAGGGAAAATAGGTAATCCCAAGAGAAAAGACCAGCTGGTCCTTTGACTTCATAAGCATGATCATCTGTAGTCACTCTGGCACTGTGGTTAATCTGATCCATAAATTGAATTTGGAAATGTCGTTTCCATTTGTTGAAGGATATTTGTAGGATAAGATAAAATCAGCACAAAAACAAGCAGACTCAATTTTGATTAGTTTCTAACTTAGCAGACTTTCTCAATTAAAACCAGTTTATGGTCCTTCACATACAAAAGAAGTCCTTGTAAACTAATAGATGTTGAATAAAAGAGCTTAAGTTCAATTTGTAGGAGAAAATATTGTTTAAAAAACTTATAACTACAAGATTCTTTTAAGTATTTTCTTCATGAGTATTTGTTAAGAACATTAACTGATCTGGCTCTAAAATTATGTCCACTCTAGGAATATCAGACAGTTTTTTAAGTTTGTTTATCTCTCTCCTTTATTTGTTCTAAAGGGGCTGTAAACAAGATGTTTACAACTGCATGATACAGAAGAAGAGAAATGAAAAGGTTCTTACCAAGTCTGCCAGTGGAATCACAACTAGATTTTCATTGCGAAGGCGAGAAAATGCCCTTGATCTGAGAATTCCAAATGCCCAGAAGAAGTCATCCATTGTTACAGGAGAAGGAAAAAGCCTCTTATTAGGGAGAATGATTTCCTTTTCCAGTTTCAGACATTCATTCTTCACATATGCTTTCACAGACAGTGTTGTGTTCAGAAGTTGAGTACCTACTCAATTCAGTTCATTCAAAGTTCAGGGTGTGGTGAAACATACCTAATTACTCCAAAGCACAAATTTTTATCACTATTTCAATATTTTAAAACATGTGTTTGAAACAAAACATTGCATGTGTTTGAATCAAAACATTGCATGTCTAACTAACTAACCTTGCAGTTCTGAGAGCTCTTCCTCTGACCTGCACTGGAATAACCAATTACCAACTGAATCAACCATATGAAAAGAACCAAAATTCCCATTAAACTTGTATTAGAACCTATTTGGATCGACTTATTTGACATTATCAACTGACCAACGACATGTGAAACTGTTTGAGAAGCCTTATGGAAACAACTTATGACATGCTCATAATGTATTTTCACCTTATTTACATAAGCTCTCTAGGATAGTCTATCTGTCTATGAAAAGAGTTAGACTTTATTTTATCTTTTGTTATAAAAATAGTTTATACATAACCACTTATGTTATAAGCGTTTAATTAAGTTGTTTAACCTGTTTAACCTCGTAAACCAAACAAGAAACCCACCAATAATTTTGATAAACAACTTAATTAACACTTATAGCATGAATACTTGCCATATAAATGCTTATGTATAAGATATATGTTGTTTTCATAAGCTATCTTGAAGAGCTTACGAGCATGTCATAAGTTGTTTTCATAAGCTCCTCAAACAGTTTCACAAGTGCTTATGTCTTATGTCACTAAATAAACTCAAACAAGTCAATCAAAATTCCAAACAGTACTAAACATATATTAGAAGTAAGCCAAAAAAAAAAACAAAGAAACCCACCAATATATAGTAGAATCAGTTTCCTGTGGCAGAATACCAAAGTAATGCTTCCAAACAGAATCCTCTCTTGACCTTTCTCTTATAAGAAACAGCATAACAGACAACCATGGTGTCAGCTTACTACACACCCTCCCTATCTCTGAAGATGCAACTGCATCAGGATTTATCCACAGCCTCTTAGGCACCTGCAAAATAACATCATTCCTAGAAATATCTTTGAGTGCAACCAATCCTAAACCTTCTGGAACAACACTAGCTTTCACTGGTGTCTTGGCAGTGATAACACCTTCTTCTTGAAGCCACTTCCAGAAGGTTTGAACTGCTGGAGACACTGATGCTTCAGTTCCAAGAGAAGCTACTGATTTGACAGAGAAAGGTTTCTTCAGATGAAGAGTTGAACCTTTGGTTGCAAAAGATGATGTACCCTTGTTTGTGTGAAAAGGGAAGAGTGAAACTGAACCTCCAGAAAAGATTGTAGCCATTTTTTTGGTTCTGTTGTGTTGTGTAACAGTTGAGACTTCAATCTTATTTCTTGTCTTGTGGATAAGAATCTTCTAATATTGCCACTTTTTTAAATACTCATTTAACAATTTCATTTATCCAATATCTATATATCAAGTTATCTATATGAATTTAATTTATAAACAGTGTAATTGTATATTTACACACACACCTATTATTATTGTATATGTACATTTAATGAATTCAAAACACATGTCTTGTGATTCTCATTAAATAGTATATGACAACATATGCATGTGTAAATTATTTTTTAGACTGTATATAAATTAAATATTGTTTTTTTATTTTTTTTAGCTGAACACTATCTTGAAATTTTACCGGGTACCTATCTAAATCAAATCATTTTAAAATGTACTTAAATTTTTGATTAATTTTGTGTACATAGTACATCAATGATAAAAAAAAATCACTTGAATATTTCACTTTTTATTTTATTTAAAAAAATTGCAGCAACGATAAAAGAATTTTTTTTAGTATTTTTCCCCTAGAAAACCAACAATTAAGAGTGCTCACGGATCGGGTTTAATCAAATCTTATATCCAATTAAATTTGAAGTTTTTAACCAACTGGACTCGATGATCAATGAATTGGGTCGGACAAAGTCATAAATAACATCTTTTTAAATTAAATCAAACACTTCCATTACTCAAACATTTCAAAAATTAAAAAATTTGAAGAACAAATAGTATAAGTGTTGAGATAAACTACCCATAATGACATAGTTAGAACTCTTGATCATTCGTCTTGGCATATGACCTTACTCGGGTAAACGAGATTAATCAGGACTTCTATAGAGCGACACGCAGTACTATCATAATATATGCAGTAACAATTTCAGTCGCAAACCATTATTTGAAGGTATTATTCCAAGCATAATCAAAAGATAAGGCTAACGTGCTTTATATATCGATTGTTGATTGCCACAATTAAAATTTCAGAGTACTTGATCAATGTTGGCCAAGACCGTGCATGTATGTGCACAATCTAAACCTAATGTGGTTGTGCATGTTACAGTTTGTCCAGTGATTTGATCGTCAGGGATGTTAAGCTTGCTCAAGCAGTGCTAGGCAGAGCTAGAGTAGAGAGTTACTATTTGGTTCCTCCTTTACGCCAAAAGATTAAGAGTAAATTATTTCTATTCATTAAAAACAAAAAAGTGCATTGGGAGGCTAAAAATAATGCTAGGGTGTGTGAGGGTTGCTAACATTATGTATTTGGTTGCACATTTGGTGGTATGCGGGTTAACTGAGGCAAAATTCATATGATTTTTAGAAGCTACAAAATGGAGCTTCTACGTTGCCGTGGTTTTTACAAGCGTGCCACAAATCCAAACATATGCTATAACACTCTTAAGAATTAAGAATAAAATTTTGTTGTGATCTTATGGATGAGAATGTACTGGAAATTACAAAGGCTTAGTATAAATATACATCATTGGATCGACCAAGCTCATTATTATTACACATGAAAAACACTCAAGGTGAGGTTGAAGTGTTCAATAAAATGTAGAAAAACGAATGATTCCCCTATGTATCTCGTTATGCATCGCATCTATTGTTTGTTAACTAAGTTAACACTCAAGCGCTGTACGAGTAATGGTATGGTGACAGAGTATCTTCATAGTAAACAAGTTGACGTTAACATTCACTGTTCCATTCATATCCTGAGGATTCATGCAACACTTATTATTTGATCCACTTCTGAGTTCTAACCATGTCAGCACCTCAAACAATGTACCAGTATTACAAAGAGAAAGAGAGGAATGACAAAATATCACTACAAAATGCCATAATTCAAATATCCAAGCTTCACAACTTCATAGTTCATTCATGCTATCATTCTTGTGCAAGGGCAAATGGGCTCAACTACCCAGGGCATGAATCATCAACTAAAGAGCCACTGACACATAACAACTATACAAAAAATTTTAAAAAAAGTATTTGATATAAAGCTATATATTCAAGAAAATATCTGAAATTCCACTTATGTGGCAAAAATGAGACTCGCCAGGCCCTCTTTCTCTCGTACAAAGTTATGTCAATAACAAATTTTAAATAGGTGTTATGAATTGGAATAGGTGGATCATGGATGCTATAACAAGGTAATACTAGAATAGCAATAAATAAATAAATTAGAAAAAAAGAAGCATGGAATTAAGTATCACTTCTGATTAGAATGAGAAGGGGCTTCCTGTTATTTCTTACTGGTTACTGAATCTAGCTTTTCTTTCTCCAAGTCGATGGCGGCTTGTTCTTCAATGTGCTTCTCGGCCACGAGGATGGGTCCGTAATAGTCGGAATGGGAATCCATGCACTGTTTCAAAAGATCAGTGACCTGAGAGCACTTTTCAACGACATCCTCTTTGTTCTTCTCTGCCTCATCCATGCAGTTCTCCCAATCGACGAAGGTGTCTCTGCAACCGCCTCCTTTCATGAACACACAGAACCCGCACTCGCCTTCTTCTTCCTCTTCTGCTTTCGGAGCCTCCGCAGCTGGTTGATCAGGAGAAACATTTTCTGTCTTGGCACTGGATTGCTCGTTTTCAGCTTGCTTCAGTGGCGTCGATGTTGCCTTAGACTCCAACTCACGGTCGCTGCAGTCCAACAATTAAGTTTTAAAAACTTTGAATAACAGAAGTGTCAAAAAGCAGTCCCAGTGTGTTTCATCTCAATTTACCACTAACTTTGCGTGACTGCATATTTGCGATCACGTGAGTGGGCGGATCAAACTAAATAGCTATAGGTTTAGGAAATTCTTCTAATGAATTGCTTGCATACAGGGACTTTTGGTATAGGATGAGAAGAAATTACAAGTTGTAGAGTTAAGCTATTTGGTTGGTGGGATCAAACTGTTTCATACCATTAATTAGAATCTCTAGTCTACAACTAAATAGTTACCTCATTGTTTGTTACCAAGAGAACAATCAAAATGCAGTTACCATTCAATCACTAATTACTGCATTAGTTGGCACGGAAAGAAGAAGACATCAACACTCAACATAAATCACAGCCAACAAATTTAACAGTAGAAAACAACCAAAATGAAGTCAAACACACAGATCATCAAAATTTCATTTACTCATACACTTAAATCCAAAAGAGATTCACATATCTCTATTTCCCATTAGAGATTCTCAAATACCAAAAGACAGTAAAAGAACCACTTATATATAACCATATCATAAAATTAAAAACAAAAATTGATTGAAACTTGAGATAAAATGCCTATTAGTAATTCCACTTATTATGACCAGAAAAAGATAACCACTCTCTTTCTCTTGCACACAGTCTTATCATGTGAGTAACAACTGTAAAACTACTGTTATCATTTGAAATAAGTGGATGCTACAACACAGTAATACTAGAAGTGAAGTATAATACCAATGAAATATAAAATAAAAATAGGAATGGAAATTCAAAATCACATTTGATTAGAATGAGAAGGGGCTTGCTCTTCGACGCGCTTCTCGGTCTTGATGATGGGTTTGTAGTAATTGGAATTGGAATCCATACACTGCAACAAACGAGTGGTGACCCCAGAGCACTTTTCAGCGAGGTCCTCTTTCTTCTCCTTTGCCTCTTTCACACAATTCTCCCATTCAACCAAGGTGTCTCTGCAACTGTCTCCTTTAATGAACAGGCAGAACCCGCAATCCCCCTCCTCCTCTTTGTTTTCTGCCTTCGGAGCCTCCGGAGCTGGTTGCTCCTTTTCGGCTTGCTTTGAGGGCGTTGAAATTGCCGTTGACTCCAACTTACGGTCACCGCGGTTCAATAATTAACTTAGTATCTTTGAAGAACAAAAGTGTAAACAAGCAGACCCAGTGTCTCATCCCAATCTATCGTAATCTGAGTAACTGAATAATTCCTACCAAGTGAGCGATCAAACTAAATAGCTAGGTTTAGTAAACTCTTCTAATGATCCGCTTGCTTATTGGACTTCTGGTATAGAATGAGAAGGAATTCGAAGTAGTTGAGTAGCGCTATTTAGTTAGTGGGATCAAGCTACTTCATTCCATTAATTAGAACCTCTACTCTACTAATACTAACTAATTCCCTCAGTGGTTGTTACCAAGAGAACAATCAAAATACAGTTACAATCGAATCACTAATTACTGAACTAGTTAGCACAGACAAAGGAAATCAACACTAAACATAAACCCAAATCAACACATGAAATAGAAAACAACCCAAAAGAAGTCAAACACACAGATCATCAAAATTCCATTTAATCACACACTTCAACTTATTTTCCTCGTTATTAAAGATTCTCAAAAGTCAACAAACTAAGTGTATGTTTGGTTTGTCTTCTTTTCACCGCCACCACACGATTACATAGCATTTTGAAGTGAAAATTAGAGGCTACAAAGTGGAGCTTCCGCGTTAATGAGGGTTTTTGTACACCACGAAGCCAAACCAAACAAGCACTAAGTATCATATGCATTGTAAAGGATCATTCTTACACAACAGCAAATAGGCTTAGCTACCTAAGGCACAAATCATTAACCAAGAGTACTAGACATTAAAATATCCACTTCTATATAACAACCATATCAAAACTTAAAAAACAAAACTTTATTGAAAATTGAGATAGATTACCTATCAATAATTCCACTTATTGTCACAAAAATTGAGAACCCTCAACCTCTCATACACTGATACACAGTACTCTCATATCAAGTTACAATTTTTAACCTAATTTTATCAATTGAAATATGTTGATGCTACAACACAGTAATAATACAAGTAATACAACAACAATGAATTATTATAAAACAAAAGTAAAAAAGTGAATAGAAATTGAAAAATCACTTTTGATTAGAAGGGGCTTCCTGCTGATTCTCGGCAGCGGCGGCGGCCAAATCCTGCTTTTCTTTCTCCAATTCAATAGTAACCTGTTCTTCAGCATGCTTCTCCGCCCTAAGAATCGGTTCATAATAATCCGAATGTTCATCCATACACTGCTTCAATTTTGCAGTAACCTCTGCGCACTTTTCAACAAGATCTTCATTTTTGTCTTCAGCTTCTTTCACGCAATCTTCCCAATTGATGAACGTGTCTTTGCAACCGCCTCCTTTCATGAATAGGCAGAATCCGCATTCCCCTTCTTCTTCCTCTTCTTCGCCTTCGGCCGCGGTTTCTGGTTCGGGAGACTCCGGTGGTGGTTGATTGGGAAGAGGATCTGATGGTTTGGCATCGGATTTGGGGATTTCCGATGGGTTCGGCGGCGTCGACATTGCGTTTCAAAGATTTGAATCGAATGAATGAAAATTCTATGATGTGCTTAAAACCTCTTCAAAACCCTTGCCTTGTTCCTTACTTTTATTAATTAAAGGGTTAAATATGTTTTTTATTCTATTTGTCAAAAAAAATAATAATGTTTTGGTCCCTATAACTAATATATTAACTTTTCGTTTTAGTCTCTCTAAAATTTTTCTTTAACTTTTAGTCACTATAAAATTTTCAATCATTATTTTTGGTCCCTAATTTTAAGTTAATTTTTGTATTTTTCAATGAAATTATGCAGAAATATGTAGAATATTATAAAACAAAAATTCTAATATTTTTTAGGAGAGATTCTTATAATATTATGAATTTTTCTGCAAAATTTTATTCAAAAATATGAATTCTACATATGAGTTTATTTTAAAAGAGGGACCAAAAGTGAAGATGGAAAAAATTTTAGGGACTAAAAGTTAAAGAAAATTTTTAGAGGGACTAAAACGAAAAGTTGGTATATTTATAGGGACCAAAAACACATTTAACTCTTAATTAAATCAATCCTCGTGTAAAATGGACTAAAAAGTATTTTTCTTTTGTAGCGACTAAAAAAAAAATTATCAGCCGCTAACGTTTGAAAATTATTAACGATGTTTAAATAAGTTTTTTATGAATTTTTTTTTTGAATAAGTTTTTTTTCTTTTATGAAATTTTGATTTGGATTAAAACTAAAACTATAAATATTTGTTGCTAATCATGATTAATTATTTCAATGACACAAACAATATAACAAAAAAATATAAACTAAATTCTTTTTTTAATGACACCAAAAACAATCTTTATTATAAAAAAAATTGTTTAAGGGTATAATTGGGATAATGAAAAAGCAAGTATAAATATACTCATCTAATTTGTTACACTTTTTAAATGATAAAGGAAAAAAAACATATATATATATATATATATATATATA
>Ga0315914_1003940_pt1 | contig 22318 bp, 19 predicted proteins | sample MpolenodulesMG_FD_203920 | JGI IMG/M metagenome (GOLD analysis project Ga0315914, IMG submission 203920) | Medicago polymorpha root nodule microbial communities from Los Angeles, California, United States - elongated nodules | ecosystem: Host-associated > Plants > Roots > Nodule | place: USA...
CGTTGTTTTGTGACTCTACCAAGTTACTTGTCATGTGGCCCCATCGTCGACTATCATCATGCGATTGAGTCCACTTTTCTTTGGGGATGTTGTCGACCCATGCTAGAGCCTTTTGGTCTGCAACAGCGATTTCAGAGCGGTAGTATTCGAATGTTGGGATGTTCAAGGCATAACCTGCATTGTTTTGAAAAAAGTTAGATGTGTCTTCTTTAAACAAATAATATGTCGAATTTACAAGGAAAGAGATATAATTTTTACTCATGCCTTCAACTTTCTTCTTAAGTTCTCCATCCTTGAACGATCGCATAAAATTTTGTGCAATGTGCCGGACACAAAACACATGGCTTGTCGGAGCATCGTGCCATCCATTTTGTGGATCATCATACACGCTCTTTATCGACACATGTCTATCAGAAATGAGGCATATGTTCGCCTGTGGGGTGACATGCTGCCTTAGATTTTTCAAAAAGAAACTCCATGTCTCCTTGGTCTCGCCTTCCACGATTGCGAAAGCAATGAGAAATATCTTGTTGTTCCCATCTTGCGCAACAGCTAACAACAGTGTTATTTTAATTATTTTTTTTTATATATTATGCATGCAAAAACGGAAACCAATGCACAAATTTTGTCTTTATTATACCCCGCAACTCCAAGTAGAGGGGTATTTAAAATTTTTGAAAAAAAAATACGAAAACACCCCGCAAGTCCAAGTTGCGGGGTATAATAAGGACAAAATTTCGTCACTTTTTAGGGTACCCCGCAACTCCAAGTGGAGGGGTACCAGAAAGTCTGAAAAAGTAGGGTATTTCTGCAATTTTTTGAAAAAGTAGGGCAGTTTTGGAATTTTTGACAAAAACTAGGGCAGAAACAAAAAAAATTCTGTAAAATAAGTATTTTACTGTCCCTCTTCTTCTAAAGATACCCACCTGCAACAGTCCGAGAAATTTTTTTGTTTCTGCCCTAGTTTTTGCCAAAAATTCCAAAACTGCCCTACTTTTACAACAAATTGCAGAAATACCCTACTTTTTCTGACTTTCTGGTACCCCTCCACTTGGAGTTGCGGGGTACCCTAAAAAGTGGCGAAAATTTGTCCTTATTATACCCCGCAACTTGAAAATAAATGTAATACTTTGGAAGTAGTATGCATAGTATTAATTGGAGGGTACAATTGAAAAGAAAAAATTATTATTGCATTAGAAACTGAAAATGACATTCATTTTAAAACAATTTTTTTTCCTACGTGACACTCATTTTAAAACGTAAGGAGTATTATCTTTTGTTTCAGTTTTTACTACGTGACAGTTTGGTGGTTTTCTGCGTGTAGGCTTGATGTTAGTTTTTTTTGCTTTTTATCAGTAGTGTTGTGTTTCTGCTATGTATCAACAACTTGTCTGGCTCCCTGGGGTTGTTTTTTTGCGGTCATATGCGCCTTTCTTATTTCTTATGGTGTTATTGTTTTGCTAGGTTTGGCTCTTTGTAATCTTGGCAAAACAAAAACATCATAAGAAATAAGAACAGCCCGAGGGTGCCAAACAAGCTGTTGATACATAGCAGAAACACAACACAGCTGCTGATAAAAACCAGAAAAAACTAACATCAAGCCTACACGCACAAAACCATTAAACTGTCAGCACCAAAACTGCTGCCAAACGTCCCTCCACCACTACACATTAAAAGAATTTATCTTTTATGTTCTTATGGTGGTATGCATCTCTTTCTTCATCCACTTTCTGGGACAATTGAAGCTGACGGTGAAGAGAGAGGTGAACGTCGTCGTGGAGAGAAAGAAAAACAAATAGAGGTCATCTCAGGGAAAAAATCGAAATTTGTTATGAAACTAAAGAAATAGGAACAAGAACTAAGTAGAGAGAAGTAGAGAATGAGAAAGAAAGAGAAGAGAGATGATTCTATTATTCTCTTTTTGGTATATAATTAGGTTACATATGAGCTCTATTTATAGAGAAATACAATGACTTGGTGGGCAAGCATAATATAGCCCAATAAGCAAACAATGTGACCCAATAACCCAATTGCTATATGGACATCCACTTATAATATTCATAACAAAATTGAAGAAGACCCATGTTTTCTCACTAACTGTTAATTTGGGAACGTCGAATTCTAAATCGAATCGAAACCGAAATTGAAGAAGACCCATCTCTGGGAACGTTGTCGTGAAGAAGACCCACTTCTCTTTCTCTCTCCAACATTTAACTTAAATTATTAAAAAAAATCAAAATGCTTAGGTTTAACCGGTTTCAAGTTAATTGAAATAAAAAAGTAGGACACGTGGCCAATTCTTATTAGGTGTGTTAAAAGAGAGTGTTAGTGGGTGTGACCCTAACATTTCTCTTCATGCAATGACAATTACGATATTTTAATATTTTCTAACTTATAAAAAAAAATCAATTTTTATGGGTATGTACTGACTACTTATTTTTGTTTCTTTGTTGTTGTTATTCTTTTAACACTTTTTTTTAATCTTATCGATGATTATTTTTTACTTTGTTTATAGAATAAAATTTTATACTTTAATCATATAAGTATAAAAATTCAATGAAATAAACTTAAAGCAATTTTTTAGCGAAAAATATATATTGGTTATATTAATAAATTTAAATGACTAAACATCTAAAATATTAATTGGTATAGATTGTATTATAAACTCTTAAAAAATTATTATAAATAAAAAAATATCCTTTTATGTAAATTTACAATTATCAATTAGTTGAACCGCTAATTTTACCTAACACTTTAATTAGTTTATCAGCTATCAATTAACAGTCATCAGCTATAAGTTATCAACTATTTTTACCAAACAGAGCTAAAAATTGTTATGGATATTTCAATCACCCATAAAAATTGAATATTAAAACATCTTTGAAAGATGGTTTAGAATTCAGATAATGAATTTATCAAAGTAATATTCTCAAACATCATTTAGATTTCTGATGTAGTTATTGAAGAACTAATAATTTAATATTAAACATCCTTAAATGGTTATAAAAATTGTTATTTTCTTTAGTCGTTGTGGATAGAGATTTGTGTTGAACTCTTGAAGAACCACACATTTTGGCCATGATCGAAGTCTATAAATCCAGTTGAAGATAGAAATAATAACAACATTATTAACACTCCTATTTTCTAAAGATTTATATGTATATATTCGTGAACTATAAGAAGATTTATTTGCTAAAGTTTAGAGTAAAAATATTTACGGATTATCTTTTAACCTGGTTCAGGTAAGAAATGAAACATTAAAGAATTCAAGGTAAAATTGGAAAAATCAAAGAGCATTACAAGCCCTACTTTAAGTAGCCTAACTTTGTTTTAATGGTAGACTTGTCATTAGTAAGAATAGGAGTGGATATGGTTGGACTTTCAGCAAATCCCTTAACCAATTAAAAGACGAATTCTGCTCTTTATCCAGCAGTTTTTGCTCGTTCTCAATTGAAAAGACATTGTTACCCTTGTGTGAGTTTACTCACGCTAGTGTAAAATTTATGTGACTTAAGTCACGTTGCGTGAGTTAAGTTACGCTAGGGTTAAACACAACGTGAGTTAATTGACGTTGATTACAAGTATGCGTGAGTTAACTCACGCAGCTTCTGTGCTCATTAGAAAAACAAACAGTAATGCCTTATTCCCTGATTTCCTTCATTCCTTAATTCATACATAGGTACAACCATTCATTCATTCAACCAAAACTCACAATTTAGAGAACATTCATTCAACCATTGATTAAATCATGCATTCATTCATTCATAATTTAGATACACAATTTTAACGAAAATTAACTAAAATGTCATAAATAAGCGCAAACACGCAAATGTAAATATATTACGACGAAAATGTCATAAATTAACTACAAAGGTACAAAAGTCATAAAAAAAAAAAAGACCATACTGTTGATCCGGTGGACTCCTACTCCTCCTCCACGGAGTCGGCAAATCGTCAAACACGGCATAATCAGACCGGATGCCCTCCAAAATGCTGAAAAAGAGTGGATTTGAAACCATATCAGGAATCTCCATTGCATGCGCCACTCTGCCTCTGATGCCGCCGATGATCTGGAATGGGTCGGGAGGATGTCTGGCCCACTCATGCTCAACAATAACCTCCTGGTAGACAGGTCTGGGAACTGTGTACTCAGGAACGGGTGTAGGGCCGATGATAAGAGGATGGGATACACGGTAGAACCATTAGATGTACCCGTTTGAATGCTTCCACCCCTTGTCCTCCAGGACCGGCTCACCCCTATCCTGCTGGCTAAGGACGTGGAGAGCAAACTCCAAGAAAGCAATAACCACCTGTGCTGCCTCAAGAGGCACAATCGTCGTAGGAGGTTTGGGAATCGTCTGAACATAGCCATACTACCTCAAGACCAGCTCTGACAAGTGACACACCATCCTGTCTTTGCCGGCCATGATCCATACGGAGTACCAACATACGTCCTGAAAAGGCGTCACGTTTCGTCGATGCTCGTACGACCTCCATATGACATGACAATGCTCCATCGAATCCATCAAGCCTCTGAAGTGTCCAGCATCAGAAAACCCCCGGGGAGGTCTGAATCTACCCACATATGGGTCCTCCCGATCGTAATCTTCATATTTCTTCCTCAGAACGAGATGTATGAAGTGAGCTAAAGCTCATCCCTGCAAACACAAAAAGACAAATTTATATCAGCACACAACTATCATACAAAAAACTATATATTTACGATTAACTTAAAAAAAATAAGAAAAAATTATATTACCACAAGCAAGCTCATGTAACCACCAACGGTGCTAACAGATGAGTCAGAGGTCAGAGAAAGCTGCTCATACAAGAAATCAAGTCCCATCTCGCCCCATGACCACTCGTCTAACTCATCCAAATTCTGAATCGCAAGCATCAACAACAGATTAACGGTTTTGCTGTTCTTGCCGGCAAAAAGGGTGTAGCCAAGGAAGAGAAACAAAAATGCCTTAACACAGGCAGGCCTAACATGACTCTGCTCCACCTCCACCTCCTCCTCCTCTGATAAATCTTCCACCAACTGGTTACACCTATTCAACAACTCCTAATAACGCTGTTTCAGGGATGTGTAACTGACATGAGCACCACAATGTTTATTCAACTACTTCACCGCATCCTCCAGCATAAACAATAGCTCATTATCCATCATCTCTACACCCCAGACATGAGATAAATCATCCTCCTAAATGAGCCTTCCAGCGATGGGGATGTCTAGAAGACACGCCACATCGTCTAGTGTGACGGTCATCTCTCCAACATGCAGATGGAAGTTGCTGGTCTCTGCTAGATATTTGGCAATTGTACTAAATTCAATCGAAGTAATAAATAATCCGTATCCACGAGGACTGTATTTAACTTCTACTTAGAAATTTCATTATTAAAAGGATGTGTTAAATTCAATGGTGCCCTAGGCAGTTGAGTTGGTTTTGTAACATAAAAGTGAATAAAAACAAAGTTTGATTTAAGAATATATGAGAGAAATATGATCAAGACTTTTGAATCCTCTAACGTTCTCTTATGGTAATTTGCACTCCTAGTTCAAACAATGACTATCTAGTTCAACGACAGATTAACAAAGTAATTATATCCAATCTTTTGACCTAGAATTCTCCCCGCAAGTGACAACCCCTTAATCTCTTAAGCGAATTTGAAACCCTTGGAGGTTTTAACAGTCCGTTAATCCATTTGTCATAACCTAATAATTTTCTATCTCTAGCTTAATTATTTAGGTTAAACACACCATCTAATTCAGAGTTAAAAGTCAGGGTTAGTGGTCAATCAAGTTATATGATCAATTTGCATATTCATAAAGCTAGGGTTATTAGTCATTTATAAACATACAAAAAGCATTAAATACAAGATGATATGAATAAAAACTAGATTTTCATTGATATTTAAAGGAGTTCAACAAATTAGGGTTCTCATAAGATTACATCATATTCATCTAAGTCTCAACCACAAAGAGATTAGTTACTCGTAGCTAAAGTACATGATAATTAACATAAAAACAAGGATTCATACATGTATTGGATGATTGACTATGAGTTGTGATGGTTTCCCACCAGATCTGCAAAGCTTCTGCTCTAAAATATGCCTTAGGTCTCAAAATTCGTGAACCCCTATTCTGAAAACAGACTTTTCTATATATAGGCCAGTAAAATTCGGCCACCGAAGTCCTAATATCGGCAGCCAAATTCCTTAAAATCGCAAAAACACATGCGGCCCATTAGTGAAACTCGGCGCCCAAATTGCAGCATTTGGTGGCCGAAAAATGTCGAATGAAAAGGTTGGAAATCAGTAGCAAAATCAACGCCCGATATGAAATTTCGGTGGCCGATTTCTAACTTCTTCAAACTTCAAATTTTTGTCCTTTGTGGCTTGCAACTCCCATGTTATGTCTTTGTCAAATCACAAACTAGCCTGTGAGAGATGCTTTCGTACCTAGTCTTAAGGAGGGGGTAAGACCGGAAGCATTCACTGGGTTGCAGAACCAATGATTATCAGCTACCGGGAACAGAAGTATCAAGCTTAAGTTTCTTCCTGTGTGAGACACCGATCATCTTGTGATCCATTTGCAACTGAAATACAACCAAAAAAACAATTAATTAAGTAAACTAAACATGAAATATTCTAAGTAAAAAAAAATGTCAAGTATTATAACAAACACCGTTAAAAAAAAAATAGTAACATATTATTAAATTAAAATAATTAGTAACAAATGATTAAAGTAAATAAAGCAATTATACTTACTACTTTATCATTCCAAAGCTTGCATGCCGCGTGTTAACCGAAGTCTGGTAAAAGCGACAAGTCATAAGGCCCCCCTGGAAAGCCCTCATCCTACATACCAAGCTCAGCCTGTTGCTGAGGATGCTGCTCATACTGAGGCTGATACACCTCCTGATACTGCAGCTGATACCCCCTCCTGATATTGAGGCTGATACCCCTCCTGATATTGAGACCGATACGCCTCCTCCTGATAATGATGCTGATACTCCTCATGATGATACTCCTCCCTCTGCAGCATCAACCCTACCAAGTCAGTCACGTGCCCCCCCCTCGACCAGTCAAAGGAGGGCGTACTGCTTGCTTTTCCCTTCGTGCACTGCTAGTAGAGGACTGTTGCCTCCCCAACCTAACTTTGTCAGGCCTCTCACACATATCCCTTTGAGGCATATCTGCACAACATTTCAAAAAGCAAAAAATCAATGAGACATTTTCATACGCACAAAGTAACAACATTTCTAACAATATAACAACAATAATTAAATTTCGGCAGTGTCATTTCAATCTGTAAACTACCACATTGCAGTCAAACTAACTATAATCAACATTAACAAACATATTTCTAACTAATTTTATCATTAACATTGAAAAAATCAAAACGAAATTCATTAAGACATTTTATCAAACACCTAGAGTCCATATTTCAATCAAGTTAAAATCAAACAATTTCAAAACCCTAAAACTAACAAATTTCACTCTAAACAACATCTAAACTACAATTCCTAACTTAATTCATCACTAACAATAAAAGCTAACATGCAAGCCAAATTTTAAAAATCTAAAACTTCAACCAAAAAATTGCAATGAAGTAGGATAATCAACACTTACTTGATATTGTAGTCGAAATTGACTTTGAATGACGCAATAATAATGAAAATCACACTTGGAGGGGAAAATTCGTAGTTTGAGAAGTTGGAAATATGAAGTGTTGTGTTGTTGTAAAATGACTCAAGTCACGTAGCGTGAGTTAATTCATGCAACACGACTTAAGTCACGCAGAAGGTAAAGTGCGTGAGTTAACTCACACAGGAGTAAAACTGTCATTTTAGTTGGGAGCGAGCAATTCCTGTTGGGTAAGGAGCAGAATTCCAATATACCTACATATAGGCTTGATAGGAATTTTATCAACAACTCGATTATCAACGCTTGTCTTCAAACTACCATCTTCATTTGGAGTAAGTGATGTTAGGATTGCAAAAGGCTCATCATGTTTTCATTATTAGTCTCTTATAAAGCTATTAATCAGCTTTTTTTGTTAACCAACAAAACTCATTAAGCTTATCACTTCAATTTTCGTATATAAATGGACTTACGGGCTACTGTACATTTAATTAGGCAAACTAGCTCCGTAGTGTTGTTTGATAAGTAACTCATTGTGCAATTTATCCTAAGAAAATAAGATAATCTCATTTTAACCTAGAGAGATTGCTAACAGTAGCGTCAAATTTTCCTGATTTAGATTCTTGGTTACAAAACAAATTGTGACCTTGTAGAAAATTTTGATAAGTTAGGAGAGAGAATAATGTTTGGAATCAACATGGAATGATGAGAGAGATACCAAATAGAGTGCGAGTTAGAGAGAAAGGTAGTAGAATAATAAAAGGCGGATAATCCTTGCTCTTAAAATATAAGTTGGGCTTAACTCAACCTTTACAAAATCACGTTATAAGATGAAGAATGTTCCACTTACAAACTTATGTCCAAATCTTATTTCATCAAATATGAGGTTGATCATAATGTACTCTCTCACGGTCAGGACTGATATTTGGGGTGTAACATGACTAACCCGACAACGTGATATGATAACATATGGCCAAGAGATCATTGATAGGCTATAATAACATCTTAAAATTGGGTTTTAATCTAACTCAATCCTTAATCACCACCACAAAACCAGATTTTGGGTGATGATTAACCCCGCTTATAAACTTATGTTTATGCCTTGTTTCATCAAACATCATGACAAAATATGGTTCTATATGATATGATTAACCCTGCTTATAAACTTATGTTCATGCCTTGTTTCATCAAACATCATGAAAAAATATGGTTCTCATATTTCACAAAGAAAGTTGAGATAGAGACACCGTTCCTATTTCTATTAGGGATGATCATTGGGTGGTCACAATCATGAAAATATAAATAACTTAGGTGTGCGGAAAAAAGATCATTTAAATATTTTATTAAAAAAATAGTATTCTCTTTCTACCTTTTTTTATGTGTCTGTGTGCCTAAATAAGATTTAGATTTGAACTTGTGGTCGTACAACTCCGACTCTTCTATTAGATGTATGCTTGAATTAACTTTCGGAAAAGTAAAATTTGATTCTTTTTGAGAGGAAAGTAAAAAGTGATTCTTAAAATCAATTTTGGTATATGAAAGGTTTTCAATTAGAATTTAAATTTGAGTTGATTCTAACTTAAAATTACGATTTACATAACGTTTGTTGTCATTCATAATTTTTACACTTAAATATATTATTCAGTACATATATAAACGGATCAAAACATAAATAATTTAAATTTAAATTCATTTGTTATTAAAATTAATTTCATGAAATCAATTCAATTATAATCACTTTTCACCATTATAAACCAACCGCACACTAAATCACCAAAATGTATTCCTCCCCATTTTAAGTAACGTCCATGTCATATAACAATCATCACACACATAACAATACCTTTTTCAAGTGGATAATCCACGTCAAAAAAAGAGTAGATAATCCTCGTCGCTTTCGAAGATGAAGCATCTCAAAATTGATGATTTATAAAATAACTTATCCCTAAATTCTTTGATGATAAATGTTTATGATTTTTTTCAAATGACCATATATTAGTTTTTATGTTGAAACGGTGATCGAATCATTAACTTCCTAATCACTCGACTCTTTAACTCTACCACCACGGTCATCAAATTATCATGATATTCCCTTAAACGTTTAATAATATATGTGTTTAGTTGATCACTCTTTCCATTTTCTCACATAGTGTATATTTGATTTTAAGTTTGACAAAATCACGATATCATCATGATTTTATAAAATTCATTGTGATTCAAAACATATACGTAATCTAAATGAGCATGCTTTCAAAAGTTGTATTCATCCACTATAAGTGACCATATATATTGCAACTTTACAAGTTAATTGCAGTGCCATCCCATTCCCATATGAAACCATAGCACTAAAAAAGATTGATTATGTTAACAATAGTAGATGCCAAGAACTTCACACTTTTAGTTATATATATAACCATGACTAGAAAGGTCCCCCCAGCATAAAAGGTCACCCTCCTGCGTGTCTCCTTGAGGCTCACTTGATTAAATACAGATTTCATTTTTATTAGGGTTAATTAAGTAAATGGTCCCTATAAATATTTAGAATTTTGTTTTTAGTCTCTACAAAATAAAATCACACTTTTTAGTACCTATAAAATTTTCCATCAACATTTTTAGTCCCTATAAAAATTTTCCATCAGCATTTTTAGTCCCTAAAATGCTTAAGAAAAATGTCACAAGGACTAAAAAATGTGATTTTATTTTGTAGGGATTAAAAACAAAACTCTGAATATTTATAAGGACTAAAAACTTAATTAACCCTTTTTATTATTGTTATGTACTTTCCAGCTTGTTGTATATGTTGTAGGGTATGTGACTCTAATACAATAATAATACTGCACCCTTATTTATTTTTCTGTGAATTACTTCAAATAATGGCATTGTTGCACTGCATCTACATCTACCTTCCACAATGATCCCACACCAATAACTTTACTCTAACTTTAGTGATCTGACATCATATGTGACATGGCCTTCACTTCAATGGATTTAGATTTGGACCCCACATTTTGGCCCAATAGAGATATGTTTATGGTGACACTCTTGTCCACTGCTTCTAGTTGTGCCATATATATCCTAATTTTTTCACTTTAAAGCATATTAACTCTATTGACAAAAAAACAAATAAAAAGAGGCACTACAGTATAAAATCCTCAACTCTCAAAAACAGCCCAAAATGCAATGCATTTTCCCCTTTAGGGTATCCAAAGATACCCAACGAAATTATTTCTATCTCCATATTCATGTTTATCACGACAATTGAAATGATAGTGTGTTTCAAGGAATAATGTTTATTTGGGAGGTGAATGTTTACAAAATATATTTTTTGACATAATTTGAGTTAATAAAATCAGTCTTAGCTAAAATTGAATTGAAATGAATTAGTTTCCATTTCAATACATTTACTAATTCCAAAAATAATTTGTAATAAAATTATGTGGGAAGTTTGAAATTAATACAAAAGTTTACATTTCATTTTTTTTTTTTTACAAAACTAATCAAAGACAAAAGAAAAAAGCACGAAAAAAGGAGAGAACTAGGTCCTAGAGAAGAAGACTCATGAGGTGTCACTCTGAATCAGATGGAGGAGGTGTCACTCTGAATGAGTGGATGACGAAGCCAACATCAGAAGCGGATTCCATCTTTGCCAAAAAATCAGCACTCTGATTACCTTCTCTGAGAGTATGATGCACTGAAAAATTATTGGAAGCCAACATGTCCTTTATGCCTTGAATAAGGAAGCATAAATATGATAGTGTGGAGTGTCTCCCTTTATGAGATTAATGGAAAGGAGGGAATCCGAGTAACAAGTCAAATCGTCTATACCCATATCAATAGCCATGCGCAAGCCGTGGTAAATAGGCATCAGTTCCGCCAACAAGACATCATCAGAAGGGATACCATACCTGAGAAAGCGAATAGGAATCACATTGCAACTTCCGTCTACATTTAGGATGGTGCCCATGTGGTTGTCGCAATTCCATTTAACAAAGCGATCAACAGTGGTAGTTGCTTCATCATTTTCGAAGGCCAAAGTGATAGTGTCGGCTGAATTATAAATGTTGGTGACAATGCGAAATAAGGACCAAATTTCATTATTGAGGCACAATAGATTCTGATTCCTCCAAGTCCACCAAAGAGTAGCAAGGAACAAATAATAGTGAGAAGAATTAATACCATTCCGAATCCAATCAGAGACGCAAGTAGAAGAGAAAAAATCATGACTAGAAAATTCAACTTTGAGCCAGATATTCTTTTAATAAGGAAGAAAAACTAGTTTTGACATCTTACTAAGGTTAAAAAAATGGATCAACTCGCTCTGCCAAGCCCCATTACCACCACCAACCCGCCTAAAATTTGGCAAGCTAGGACATGTAAAATAAGAAAAATAGGTTGAAAATTCAACATCAACGCATGGCAGGTCAACAAACCGGCCTGCCGATAATAAAAGCAAATAACATATGTTGATTGTTAGGCAAGTTGACATCTAGTTAAACAAAAAATAAAAACTTGTTAATGAACCAATCCGCCCACGGTCCGCATTTTTAGAAGTTATGTATGACGGATCAAGATGGGTTGAAAGGTTGAAAATCTTATTCTATACTTCACAATATATATATGAATAGTTGAACAACTCAATTCAACACGTTCAACTCATTATGTCATCCCTAATCAATTAATCAAACTAGTAGTATGTTCCCACAAAACAAATCTTCATAACAAGTCATCCCTAACCAATTAATCAAACTAGTCGTGTGTTCCCCCAAAACAAATCTTCTTAACAACAATGAAGAGACACATTTGCAAACAAAATTGTCTCTTAACTCATATTACATCATACCCTCACATAGACTTTGTACAAGGAAAATTCTTACATCCAATAAAAAAGTGAGCATTAGATATAGTGTTTTTTTTTTTTTGTTACAAGGCAAAATACAAAATGAAACAGCAACAAAAAGAAAAAAGGAAAAGACAAGAAAAAAAATAGAAGGAACTACTCTCTAGAGTAGAGGGTTCCAACTGCGTTCATCCTTATAAGATGCAAAAGATCATCCGGAGGAGAGGCATGGTAGAGCAGCTCATTATCCGAATTAGCTCCAAGTTTAGCATAGAAGTCTGCACATTGATTTCCCTCCCTAAGAGTATGACAAACAATGACATTACTTTGCCCAATTAAATCCTTAATATCTTGGATCAAGACAACATAAACATGATATCTCATTGGTGGCCCCTTGAGGAGGTTGATACAAAGCAAGGAGTCGGTATAATAAACAAGCTCAATTATATTCAAGCATTTTGCCAAAATAAGACCCTGGTAGATAGCGTAAAGCTCCGCATACAGGATGTCATAAGAAATATTGTTGCAGCCAGGAAAACCTGATAAATAGTAACCTGCACTATTTCAGATAATTCCACCAAAACCAGCTCGCATGGGTGTACCCATGCAACTACCATCGACATTAAGAATGTCACAAGAATAATTATCGTCATTCCATCTAATGAATCTTTCAACCTGATCAATTTGAGAATTATTTTTGAAACAAAGATTGAAAGAATCTACCATACTGTGAATGTTGTAGGAGAGGTGACTGATAGTCCAAGTCTCGTTGTTGAGACACATGAGATTTCGATGATGCCAAGCCCACCAAACAGTGGCTGCAAAAATGAAAGATTGATGACCTAAGGAACCCTCCTTTAACCAGTGGCTCACCTCCATATCTAAAAAGAAATTCTCATCATGAAAACCCACATGGTGCCAAATAGATTTTGAGAAATTGCAGTCACGAACACAATGAAGAAAAGTCTCATCTTCAAGACCACAACGAGAGCAAAGAGCCGAAGAGGCCATATTCCTGTTGTTGAGCAAAAAGAGAGTGGGAACATAATTATGGCACGCCAACCAAAAAAGGAATTTAAGCTTTTTTGGTAGTTTTAATTTCCAAATCCAAGACCAAGTGGCAGAGGGTTGAACATTTGTAACGGTATGGGAAAGCAGCCAGGTATAGCCACTTTTGGTAGTGTAGACACCATTTTTATTTGATGCCCAAATAAAAGCATCTTGTAAAGAGGGGTTGAACTTGATGTTCATGTTGTTGATAAAATTTGAAGCCTCTGGAGGAAGATGAGAGTACAAAACCTAAGAATGTGGACCACTTGAAGAGAGAACTTCATTAACAGTCAAGTGTAAATCATGGATATCAATATATGGAACCATCAAACCTATGTATCCCAAAGAGCTCCAAGGACAAAACCAAAAAGAATAACTACCTGAACCCGCACGCCAAGAGTAACCTTCTTTTAGAGCATTTTTAGCATGAATGACGGAAGACCAAGTGGATGAGTCATTCGTGTATGTAGTAGCATAGAGACCAAGTAGATATAGTGTTTAAAAGTTAGTGTTATTAGCATTTCTTTAAAAAATGTAGGCCATTTGTCAATAACTAAAAAAGTGTTCAAACACTTTTAAAAAATCAAATATAGTCTTCGACTTAAAATGTATATGAAATAAAGGAGATTCTTTCAACTTTAGATAACTAACACCGAAACACACCAACATTGAAGAAACAATATGAAAAGAGTAATGTAAACGGTAAACCTCAAATACAAACTCATCATATCATATCATATAACCAACAAAAATGTGTCGGTGTCTCGGCGCCCACCATGTTATAATCAAATGCCAACCATTCAATGTGAAACGTAAACGTACAAATTTGTTATTATACGGCAATACCAATAGATTTCATCACCAAATATGGGCCCTAAATGCTTAAATTGCATCTACTTACCACATGGACTTTTTGTACATGCATACATACATGCTTCCCTCAATTACACTCAACTTAATTTATAGCCCACTTTTCTTCCCTAGCTAGTTCCCATAATTGTTGAAGAAGTGCAACCCTACAAATTTATCTTCATTATGTACATCAAAGGGTGAATGAATTTATCTTTGGAATTAAGTGCAGTAACAAATAAAAGCTAATCTAGGTAGATTCTAACTTGGTGATACCAAATTATTACAAATCTGTACATGGGCTAATTAATTAATTCACTCTTTGCGGTTATTGTTGTTGTTGCTGCTTGTGTGGGCACGTACACTTTGCTTGACAATCTTGAAGCTTCTATACAAGTGTATATATAGATATATGCATGTGTGAGAAGAAAATTAATTAGGTAATAATTTATAATGACAAATAAGATAAAGATATATATAGATATAGGTGAGATATTGAATTTTTGAAATACCTGAGCTTGCTTTTGAAGGTCTTTGATGTAATCCACAGCCAAGTCCAACATATCTGCTGTGTTTGTTTGCTTCAAAAAAGGAAGAGAAACAACGTTGTATCTTAAAGCATTCACATAAATTAATGTATGGTTTGAGACTTTACAAATGTTTAAACCAATCATGAAGCATAGTGTTTTGTACCTTATCCATGTTTGGGACCAGATCTTGTAGCTTCCTCATACGCTCACTAATTTTAGTCCTTCTAACCTGAAGCCAATTTAATGATGTGTTAAGAGTATTAATTTATATAGTTAGTGAACTCAAATAAAATGAACTTCAATATACATATAATGGCCCCAAAAAGCATGTCTTAATAGTACTATACAATAACTAAATATGTAAATTGGTTTATGATTTCCCAAAGAAAAGAAAATTGACCCAAGTTGTTCGCTTAAGTGGTTAAGAAGCTCAAATTAAGGACGAATTGTCCCGAGTTTGAATTCTGACTGAAACAGTCATTGATCAGACTTTACTTACCTCTAAAGAATTGGAAGGTTAACACACAAAAAAAGATTGTAAATCAATAATCCATACCCTTTCTGCAATGCTTCTTGGGTGAGTAGCACAACCTCGCTTGGCGCGAATTTTCATCGGAACAGAATCTGAGAAATGCAGAAACTTCTCCATAGCTGCCATTTCAGATGAAGTATTTGGCATACTCAGTTGATGAGCTAAAGGAGAATTAGAATGTGCTCCTCCTGTTTCATTCTAATCAACCATAACAAAATATGTCAAATGAAATTCAATTAAGAAACTACACATAAAATCAAATTAACCAATGCCATATAGTATTCTACCTGAACATTTAAACCAGAAAATTGTTGTTTTGAATCATTATCTCTAAATCTCTTTAAACCACCAACATTTTCAGACATCATTTCAGAATCATCCCAAGTATCAACCTGATAATCCATATATTCGTTACCATGACTTTCGCCAAAAGCTTCATTTTCTTCATTATTTTCTCTATTGCCTTTGTCACCAACTTCAGCTATTGTTGACATTAACCCTGATGAATAGTTTGATTGATTCTTCAAATTCCTTGCAGTAGAAAATTTTGCTTCTTTCATAGAGTTATTAACAGCTCCTAAAGTTCCCATTCCTCTCATACTAACATAACCTGCCAATTAAACTTGCATAACATCACTATAACAAACTATATGTTAAAGAAAAAAAACATAAAATAGTTTGGGGACAAAAATGAAGCCTACTAAGTAATAACTAATATTCCCACTAGGGTTTTTTTTTTCACCACTTGTTGCAACAAGTACAAAGTATAAAATATAATGTCCACATAATAGCAAATATTAAAAAGTATATGCTACCCTAAAGAGATCTTTAATATATATAGCATCATAAAACCCCTGACAAGAAAATTTTAAAAACTAACATTTTTCTAGGAAAATTATATATTTTTCTCTTTAAAGTAGGACAAGGAAAACTGGGTTGAAATCAATTTATTGAAATTGTACATACCACTGACAGTACCTTATAAGTCCACATACTAGTAATTGTACTAATTTAAACCAGAAAACCTTTTACAACTTATTTTCTTCAATTTTATAGATCAAATGTAAACTTATTCTTCTAAAATCCAAAGTTTCGGATTGAAATCAGTAATGTCACATAATCAAATGTAATTACACATCATTAATAAATATAACACGTCGTACAAAATAAAAATCTGGAAACACTTGTAAAATGAGACTAAAATTTCAGATTCGTTTAGGTTAAAATAGAGGGACCAAAACTGCGTACAAAAATAAAGCACATAAAAGATATGTAACATACCATTTTCAATGTTGATTTGAGAAAATAATCCAGCTGGTGAACTACTATGTCTAATAAGATTTGAATTATTTCCACCATGATTCTTCACCTGCTGCAACCTATTAACTCCCATTGAAAAGCTTCCATCTAAACCAGAAGAAACATTCTGATTTGGCAAAGGTGGCATCATAGAGCTTTGATAAAAACCATGAGAAGAAGGAACAGAGTTGTTATAATTATTATTACTGATATTGATATTGATATTACTCTGCTGATGAACCACATGTTCATTGTTGATTGAAGCCAAACCCTGATCTTGTTGTTGTTGTTGTTGTTGTTGTTGTTGTTGATTAATATTAACCTCTTCTTCTTCTTTCACTGTTGAATCTACTGAGATTTTTTGAGCTAGTAAATCATCTTCTGAACCAAAACTGTTAATAAACCTTGAAAAAACTCGCTCTGTTTCTGGACTTGATGGTTTATTGAAAACATGCTCGTAGAATTCTCTGTCAATGATGTTGTTGAAATATGAACTTGGTGCTGATTTAAACCTTGTTAAACCTGAAGAATTTACTTGTGGTTGTTGTTGTTGTTGATGAAGATCTGACTCCATAGTTTTCTACCAAAGCTTTTTTTTTTTGAGTATTTTTCTTCTTTAAAAAAAAAATATTTTTTTCTTTAACAAAACCTTCAAAACCAAGCAATTATTGACCCTTTTTTCAGATCTATATGTAGATGAAATTCATTTATTGTTGGAGTTTGAACAGTGAAGTATGGTGAAGGTAGAGTGCATACGAAACAGGACAAAACAGAGGAATGGAAAATGAAAAATATATATAAAAATAGGGTTATGAGAAAAATATGAATATTTATTAATTTTTCAAACTTACCAACAAAAAATTATATTGAGAAGGTCAATGAAAGAGTAGCTGTAGCAAAAGTAACAGCTGAATATTTTTTTTTGGTTGAAAAAATTGTAAGAACAGAACAACAAGAACAGAACACAAACCTCTGTGTAAAAACAGAACACTTTTTATTCTCCTGTTTATGTGTTCCTCTATGTTATTGTTGTTGTTGTTGAGGTATGAGTGGTGGAGATGTTTTTAGCTGTATATTATTGTTGGAAAGAGAAAGAAAGTTTAAAGTAATGGATTATTTTATTTTAAGAGGGAAAAAATAAGAAAATATTTTTATTTTGTGTGTGGTTCTTTGTGCAGCCAATGGAAAGTGAAAAACATGGTCATAAATCTTGATTCACAGATTTGGTGGTTGATTTAATTTTACTATAATGTCCTTAATTTTGGGAACAAACTGAGTGTAAGATGAGGGTGACACGTGAGGACTTGAGATGGGAGAAAAAAGGAAAAAAGCTGATCTTGTTTTCAGAAAGCAGTGTAGGTTTTGATAAAATTGGTAGGATACCAGGTGAAGTGACTTTACTATTGCCCTACACAGCAGCATCACACACTCGTTGGTAGGCTAGATTTACAGCAGTAAAAAAATGTGATAATGAAAGCCTCATTATAGTTTGGGATTTACTAAAGAGGGCCTCAGGCACACTTTTTAGGCTTTGTTTGTGAGTTTGAAGGAAATAAATGAGAAGACTTCGGAAAAAGGAATGAACAAGTAGAATAAATAGAGGAAAATAGGGGGAGGGTTTTGGGATTTAATTTTTCTTCATAATACAAATTAAATACTCAATCCATTTCACAATACTTGTCACTTTTGAGGAATTTACATATACCAATAAATCAAATAAATTTTGTTATTTTTGATGAAATTTTGTATGTTTTTTCTATGATATTCTTATTCATTTATTATCTCATTCTATTATTTCTCTCTACAATAAATAGGTGTTGTAGTGTGACTCAAAATTGGAGTTTTGGAGTGCCAAAAATCAGGACCTGGTTTGGACAAATCGGTGGCAGATTTTGAAGTGTTTTTCAGCTTTTTCATTCGGCAAAAATCGGTGCCCGATTTTGCCATCAGCAAATAAAATAAAATGTATTTTGGCCTGAGATTTGTTCCAATTTTTTGAGGAATTCTTTTACTGTAAATATAGACCTTGTATCAGATGTAAACCTTGAGAGAGAGAAGAGAGCAAGAAAAACAAGGGTTTAGAAGCCAAAATCAAAACTAGGGTTTGTAGAGAATTCTCTTAGCAACAAACACTAGGGTTGGGATTGAGGGCGTGTTTGTTTTAGCTTTAAAAAAATAGATTTTGTGTTAAAAGAATCTTGAGATTTTTTTTAGAGATTTTTAAAAAAATCTAAAGCTATTTTTGTTTGTTTACTATCATAAAAATCATTTTTTTTGAAGATTTGAAACTCTTACACTTGAGTTCCTTATGTTAGAAAAAATAGATTTTGAAAAAGCTACTTGAAATAGTTTTTCATTTTGAGGCTAAATATGATTTTTTTAACAAAATGGATTTTTTAAAAAGTTAAAACAAACACTACAAAAAGAAAAAAGTGATTTTTTAGATCAAACAATAGATTTTTTTTCAAAAAATCCAAAACGAATAGGCCATGATTCGCCCTGGAGAAACATTATTAGGATAGAGTCTCTTGGTCACGCGAAGAGATTGGGACTTTGGGTAGAATTAAGTTTGAAGACTAACTCTTGTAACCTTTAATATATCTTTTGTAAAGTTACCCATCGTTATAGTGGAACAAAGGGTTGCTCTTTTCCACAGACTAGGTCAGTATTGGACCGAATTGGGTAAACAAATTTCGTGTGTTCTCTTTTTCTTTCTTTCGTTGTTTTCCACTTTTGATTGTGTTTATAATTGCTACCCACGTTGTTTTGGTTGCTTGATTGTTTTGCTCCACACATCAAGTATTTTATTGGTGTGATTTTTAACGAGTTCACAACAATTGACGCCCACCGTGGGGCAAGGATCAAATTGATAATCATGTACCATTAGTTCGAAGTGGGAAATTGAGAAGTTTACCGAAAATAAGGATTTTGGGTTATGGAAGGTAAAGATGGAAGCGGTGTTAATACAACAAAAATGTGAGAAAGCTTTGAAGGGTGAAGGTGTGTTACCGGTCACCATGTCACAAGCGGAGAAGACCGAGATGGTGGACAAGGCTAAGAGTGCCATTGTCCCTTGCCTCGGGGATAAAGTTTTGAGAGATGTAGTGAAGGAACCAAATGCAGCATCGATGTGGTCAAAGTTGTAGTCTTTGTATATGATAAATTTTTTGGCTCATAGGCAATTCCTAAAGCAATAACTCTACTCATTCAAAATGGTGAAGTCAGAGGCCATCATGGAGCAACTTACGGAGTTCAACAAAATCCTTGATAACTTGGAGAACATTGAAGTGCATCTTGAGGATGAAGATAAAGTTATACTCAAGTTGTGTGCTCTACCGAGATCTTTTGAATCCTTCAAGGATACCATGCTCTATGGCAAAGAATGCACTGTCACCTTGGAAGAAGTTCAAGCGGCTTTGAGACCCAAGGAGTTGACCAAGTCCTTGGACTTGGGAACTGATGAAAATGGTGAAGGCCTAAGTGTTTCAAGAGGGAATGGTGGAGGTAGAGGTAACCTGGGAAAGAGTGGTAACAAATTAAAGTTTAAGTGCTTTAACTGTCACAAGATGTGTCACTTCAAGAAGGATTGTCCGAAGAACAATGGTAATTCCGCACAAATTGTCTCTAAGGGTTATGAGGATGTAAGTCCTTTGGTGGTGTCTTGTCGGGGGAGATAAAGAAGACGTTGTTTCTCACCTTGGGAATGATGCCTTGTAGAGCGGTGGTCGTTTGGAGAGACGTTAAACACTCAACATCAGCCTGGAGAGGCGGTGGGAAGAACACTCATGGTCAGTCTGAAGAGGCAGAGGTAAGAATACTTGTGGTCAATCTTTGAGGTGGAGTTGCAAGGTGAAAGACATAATGTGTGTATGCATTTGAAAGTTGAGGTAGAGAAAGCTCAGCTTGAGATGGAGTTGATGACACCGAGAATGGTACGACTATGAAGACCATGGGTGTTATGCTCTAGTTGTGAGCAAAGGAATTCTTTAAGAAGACTGGATGCATTCTGAAGTTTGGAGAATGTATAGCATGGCTTGTGGGATTACCAGAAAAGACCAAGGGTAATTGGAGACAAGTGAATCTTCAGGAGGATGGATTTGATCACTTCAGGAGCCAAAGAAGTTATGGTGTACTCATGTTGAACTACCTAAAATTCCTAGTGTAGTTGGATGCAAAGATGGTCTTCAAGAAGGCGTAAGACATTCCGATGGTTGAAGAGGTTGGGTTGAAGCTTGTGGAACTGCATGGTGTAGTTGGAAGCAAGGGAAGATGAAGCATGGAGAAAACAACAAGGTGATTGATGGTTAAATTGACATCATTATAAATTTAGAGTCAAGGTGGAAAATGTTGTAGTATGACTCATAATTGGACTTTTGGAGTGCCAAAAATCGGGGCTCGATTTGGACATATCGGTGGCCGATTTTTACGTGTTTTCAGCCTTTTCATTCGGCAAAAATCGGCGCCCGATTTTCCCTGCAGCAAATAAAATAAAACGTATTTTGGGCTGAGATGTGTTTCAATTTTTTGAGGGATTCTTTTACTATAAATATAGACCTTGTATCATATGTAAACCATGAGAGAGAAGATAGCTAGAAAAACAAGAGTTTAGAAGCCAACATCAAAACTAGGGTTTGTAAAGAATTCTCTTGGCAACAAACACTAGGGTTGTGATTGATTCACCTTGGAGAAACACTATTAGGATAGAGTCTCTTGATCAAAAGATTGAGACTTTGGGTAGAATTAGGTTTGAAGACTAATTTTTGTAACGCTTGATATCTCTTTTGTTAAGTTACTCGTCATTATAGTGGAACAGATGACTGCTCTTTCCCACGAGCACCGGTTAAGGAAGACAAAAGAGAAAATTTTAAGCAAAAAATGAAACTTTTTAAAATTTTAATACATTAACTACACAACTTTCAATGCAAAATATTACTATATTTGACTTCTTAACTGGTGCTCCGAAGGCATTGATTATCATTTTCCATAGAATAAAAATGTTTAATATTGAAAGTGACACAAATGTGGTATTGTACTATTTAATCTCTAGTTTATAGAGGAAGGTGGTTCTCATCGAGGATTATTTTGACCAAAATTGACACTCTCAATTCATGAACTTTATTAACTACTCTCTCCGTTTCTAAATATCAGTAAAATTGACTTCTTTTTAACTTCATTCATTTAATGATGTATGTGATTTATATAAACCACATACATCATTAAATAAATGAACCTAAAAATCAATTTTATATTTAGAAACGGAGGGAGTAGAATCAATTAAGGCCCCGTTTGGATAAACATCTTATATAGATGCTTATAGCATTAGGGCTTATAACATTAGAGCTTACATCATAAGCTCTTATACTTGATAAGCTATTTATGTTTGGATATGTACACTAAAAAGTACTTACATAAATTGAAATGTTTGGATGTGACATTACATAATCAATTATCAAAATTTTAAATATTTTTCATTTAACAAAAAAATCAAAGAATCGAACCACAATTATCAAGATTTTTTTTGATAAAATTAATCAAGGTGTAAAAAAACAATATTATAATATATTAATTATAATT